>JAEEGL010559363.1_pt1 | contig 18408 bp, 19 predicted proteins | sample 9134231 | NCBI WGS metagenome assembly JAEEGL01 (sample SAMN16246548, study PRJNA631951) | gut metagenome | biome: gut microbiome; feature: rumen; material: fiber-attached | host: Bos | place: Iran: Karaj | collected 2018-10 | reverse complement strand
TGGGTATTTAGCTCAGCTGGGAGAGCACCTGTTTGACGTACAGGAGGTCGGCGGTTCGATCCCGTCAGTACCCACCAGAAAGATTATTAACCTGGTTATCCAGGTTTTTTCTTTAAAAAGGTGGTAATTATTGCAACATAATTTAAAATAAGTTATAACTTATCTACACGCATCTGTGGTTCAATGGTAGAACGTTAGCTTCCCAAGCTGAATACGCGGGTCCGATTCCCGTCAGGTGCTCCAATAAACCTACAATTTGGCAGTTAACGACTGCCTTTTATTAAATAAAATAGAACATTTCATTTTTCCAAAATTAAAAATTTATTCGAAATAGGAAACGAAAGTTTGTTTAAGCAATATTTAGAAGAAATAAACTCTTTACTAAGCAACGAAAGGTGACTAAAATAAAGTTGTACTTTAGAAAAGTCGAAAGGGCAAACTAATATGTCTGTTGTAAACAAGTATTATAAAAGAGCATTAGAAGATGTGATTGTTAAATCTTTCTCAAATAACAAAATTGTATCTATTCTCGGAACAAGGCAGTGCGGAAAGTCTACTTTAGTAGAACATGTTTTTCCTAACATTGAAACCGTCTCCCTTAAAACTGATTTTATGGTTGCGCAGGCCAAAACTAATCCAGATTCCTTTATAAAAGGCTTGTCCATCCCTGCGTTTATTGATGAAGCACAAAAAGCTCCTGAATTATTTGGTTCTATTCAAGAATTTGTCGATAAAAACAATTTTTATTCTCAATTTATCTTATCTGGTTCTAATAAACAAAAACTAGATGACAGGATTAAGGAGTCGTTATCAGGAAGAACATCGATTATTGAACTCAGTGGTTTGTCCTTAAGAGAAATTAACGAGATTAATTTCAATAAACACTTTGTTCCTACAGATGAATACATAAACGAAAGAAAAAAATGCCTAAAAGAATATAATGATCTTTGGTTTTATATTCACCGAGGCTCTTATCCTGAGCTTTATGACAATCCTCAAAAAAACTGGGAAGAATTTTATTCTTCATATATTCAAACATATATCGAAAAAGACGTCCTTACTGATATCAAGATTAAAGATATTACAGCATTTATAAGGTTTCTAACTGCTGTTGCTGCCAGAACCGGGGAAATCCTTAATTATGACAATATTGCTAATGACGTAGGTGTTAGTGGCATTACAGTTAAAGAGTGGATTTCTGTGCTTATCAAAACAAATATCATTTATTTATTGCAGCCATATTATAATTCTCATTTAAACCGCGCAATCAAAACACCAAAAATTTATTTTAGAGACACCGGTCTAGCAGCATACTTAACTGGATGGTTAACCAAAGAACAATTAGAAAAAGGTGCAAAGAATGGAGCGTTTTTTGAGACGTTTATTATTAATGAAATAATTAAAACTTTTATTAACGAAGGGAAAGATTATTCTAAAAGGCTGTTCTTTTATAATGGTAAGGATAAAACTAAAAAGAAAATTGATAAGAATGGTAACGAAATAGAAATACAATTAGAAAATGAAATTGATTTAATCATTGAAGAAAACGGTGTTCTTTATCCAATTGAAATTAAGAAAAAAGACTTCCCTGTTGCAAGGGATGCCTCTGCTTTTGATGTTTTGGATAAGGACGTAGAAAAGCATAGAGGAATGGGCGTAATCATTTCTTCGAACTCAAACAAAGTGTTATTGAGAGATAACTTGATTTGTTTACCGTTTGAATACATTTGATTTCTGAAAATGGTAATTGTAAGAATAAATTTACTCATTTGACCCGTTCAGTGAGTGAAAATTTAGTCATTGGGCCCATTCAACAAACACAAATCATAAATAGCAGACTTTATAAGTCTGTTTTCTTTTTCGCTAAATAAATATGAACAACCATTCATTTTTAGTTGCAAATATGAACAACCATTCATATAATAGTATCGTAAGAGGTACAAACTATGTCTAAATTACCAGAAAACAAAATTATCTTCGAAATGGAACAAATGCTCAAAATCGCCGCTGATTCAACAAGACTCAGAATCATGTTTGCTTTGTTGGATGATGAACAACCAGAAAAATGTGTGAATGAAATCTACACGATGATTGGTATTTCTCAATCTTTAGCTTCTCACCAATTAAAGATTCTTAAAGACGCTGATTTAGTGGCAACGAGAAAAGTGGGCACGAAAGTCTATTACTCTTTAAAAGATGAACATGTCCAAGAATTAGTCAAAGTAGTGGAAGAACACGTTCTAGAAAAGCACTAGGTGATTATTATGGAAAAGACTATATATCATATTTCTGGTTTTGATTGTGCCTCTTGTGCCGCTAAGGCGGAACAACATATCGCTAAACAAGATGACGTAGAATATGCACACCTTGATTTTGCCGGTAATCGTTTATATATCACTTTTAAGAAAGAACCTTGGTCAATTGAAAAATTAGCCGCTGTTATTAAAGAAGTAGAAAGCGATCCTTTAGAAATATCTAAAGAAATTGAAAAACCGCAAAAGATTAAATTATTTAATCGTCGCATGTGGTGGCAATTAATAAGAGTCATAATTGCTATTGCTGTTACTTTGGTTTGTGTTTTTGCATTAGGAAGAGAAGAACTATCGTGGTTAAGATTTGGCCTATATACAGCAACAATCTTATTAATTGGATATGATATTTTCTATAAAGTAATATTACATATTAAAAACAAAGCAAATGTATTGGATCATAATTTATTAATCCTTATTGCCGCCATTGGTTCGTTAACTCTATCTATTATTGGATTAACGCAACACGAATTCTCTGAATATTTATTAGAAATAAACGACAACTATTTTGTAGCGTTAGATGACACTATGGAAGCTGTTTTAATTATGGTTTTATTCCAAATTGGAAGTATCGTGGAATCATTTGCCTCCAACAAAAGTAAATTGGCCATCTCGAAAGCCGTGGAATTACGTGTTGAAGAAGCACACCTAATCGAAGGTGATAGTGTTAAGGTAATTAAGCCAGAATTATTAAAAGTTAATGATAAAATCATTATCACTGCCGGAGAATTGATACCTATCGATGGAGTTGTATATGAAGGAGAAGGGTTTGTAGATACCTCTTCTTTGACTGGTGAATTTGTTCCAGTGCAAGTTAAAGATGAATCAGAAGTTTACGCTGGATGCCTATTAAAAAGCGGAAGCATTAAAGTCAGTGTAGGAAAAACTTATGAGAATTCTTCTGTCAACAAAATCATCAATCTCATCACGAGTGGAGGAGAAAAGAAATCCCGCGCTGATGAGTTTGTGGCCCGTTTTGCTAAGTGGTATACACCTATTATTGTTGGCGTTGCATTTTTAACCTTCATCATTGGTGCTTTAATCACTAGAAATTGGTCTCTTTGGATTCACACTGGTTTAGAGATTTTAGTGATTGGTTGTCCTTGCTCTATCGTCATTTCTGTCCCGCTTGCTTATTTTGCTGGAATGGGCTTAGCTAGTAAACACGGCTTAGTCATTAAAGGTGGTAATTATTTAGATGAATTATCACGTTTAGAAAAAGTGGTGACTGATAAAACAGGAACCTTAACCAAAGGATCTTTCCAAATCGTTAAAGTGGTGACTAACGATATTCATGAAGAGGAATTCTTAGAATATCTTTATGCAGTTGAAAGTTTATCCACTCATCCTATTGGAAAGGCTATTTGCCATGATGTTGAAACGGAAAAATTAGCCGCTCAACAAAAAGACTTCATTGAGAAAGCGGGTTTAGGATGTGTCTCCTCGTACAAAGGACATAAAATCATCGCGGGCAATATTAAATTATTAAAGGATAATAATGTTGATGTTTGTCCTGTTATGGAAAATGGCACAATTATCTATGTCGCTATTGATAATAAATATGCTGGTTATGTTGTTTTAGATGACCAGATTAAAGAAGAAACCAAACAATTAATTAATTATCTCCATAAAGATAATGTGGAAGTTGTTCTTCTCACTGGCGATCATGAAAATAATGCAAGATATATTTCCCAACAATTACAAATTGATCGATATTATGCTGATTTATTACCAGAAGATAAAACACAAATATTAGAAAAAGAAATGGCGGATGCCAAGAAAAACGTGGCGTTTATCGGAGACGGTATAAACGATGCGCCTAGTATCATCAGAAGTGATATTGGTATTGCTATGGGCGGAATCGGTAGTGATATCGCTGTCGAAAATGCCGATGTAGTTATCATGAACGATAATCCAATGAAACTATATGATGGTATTAAAATTAGTAAAAAGACAAGAAATACCGCAATATTTAATATCGTATTTGCTCTTGTAATTAAATTTGCTGTTGCTATATTAGCTATCATCTTCCCATCCTGGACTTATATGATGTATGTTGCAGTATTTGCGGATACAGGATTGACCGTTTTATTGGTAATTAATTCCTTATTACTGTTACATAGAAGAATCAAATAAAAAGAAAACCCCACATTCAATTCGTGGGGTTTTTGCTATCTTTTTTGTAGTTATTTAGCAAATCTTTCCGCGGTGGCAATACCTAATTCCACCATTGTGGTTAAGCCATGGGCTCTTTCTTCCGCAGTAGCTTTATGACTCTTATCAACAAAGGAATCGGTAACTGTTAATAAGCAGAAAGCTTTCTTTCTTAATTTAGCGGCATTGCAATATAAGGCAAAGCTTTCCATTTCTACACCTAAAACACCTAATGATGCCCAGGCTTTCCACATATCAGGATCAGCATCGTAGAAGACATCAGCAGATAAAATATTACCAGCGTGATATGTTAATCCTCTTTTAAGTGCTTCTTCTCTAGCGGCGATACCGACTTCGAAATCGCAAGCGGCTGAATATGTACCATTTAATTTATATTGAGCAATCCAATTGCTATCAGTGGAAGCACTTGTGCATCCAATGACATCAAATAATTTGACATAGTCTTGATAAGAACCACAGGTTCCGACACGAATAATAACTTCAACGCCATAGCCGGTATATAGTTCATAAGAATAAATACCAATTGATGGTTGGCCCATACCTGATGCCATAACAGAAATTCTCTTTCCATTTTTGGTATATCCAGTAAAGCCTAATATACCACGGACATCAGTAACTAATTTATAGTCGTGTAAAAATGTTTCGGTAATCCATTTTGCTCTAACTGGATCTCCCGGCATCAAAACGACATTTGCAAAATCACCAGGATTAGCGTTAATGTGAGGTGTTCCCATAAATTCTCCTTTAATAAATATAATTTATTTTCGCATCTATATTTTAGTAAAAAAAGAACTCATAAACAATAACGAATAAGTTTTGACCAAAGTAGATAAAAAATATACACTAATAGGCATGAAAACATTAAAGTTAACTATTACCCACTATAAAGTATTAGATACAATCTATTATCTAAACATCCAAAACAAATATCCTTTAGCGGATGGAGTATATAAAATTCTCTCCGGAATTATCGATGAAGAAACTCTAAAATATCAAGACTTGCCAACCTTTGGAACTCTTATTTCTTTTGGAAGCAAGAAGGTTTGTCGCTACCTCGCTGCCTTACAAAAACACGGCTACATTCATAAGCGTTTAGACGAGAAGACAAATAACCTATATTTTGAAATAACAATGCTTGGAAAAAATACCGCAGAAGCTTTCCATAAAATACATAAAAGGCCCTATCCAAAGAAGCAAAGAATAATTACTCCTACGATTATTGAGTTATAAAAATAGGCCACCACAATATATTGTTGGTGGTTTTTTTAAGTTTTGTAGTATAAAATAGTGATAAAGCCAAACTAATTATATTAGGAGGAGCTTATTGATGACATTTGAATTATTCGGACTCGAATACAATACAATGCAATTTATTTTGAATCTTTGCTTGATTGTCGTGGCCTATGGCCTATTATTTTTCTGTTTTTATAAAGTTTGTCGTCGTAGAGCTGCTTTCATCTCGTTAGCAGTTTCGACGTTCATGATGATCTTAGCCACATTTTTCCAATTGGTGTATTTAGCCATCGCCGTTGGTTCTATCAGCTGTGCAGTCATCGTTGTTTGCTTGTTTGGTAATCTCGGTGATTTGCGTTCCTTTATTGGTAATCCATTTAAGAGAACTGCCGCCAAAGCCGCTAACTTTGGTGTTGAAAAAATATTCAATCGCGAAGAACTTTACAAAAAAGTGGAAGCTGCTGTTTTAGCATTATCCAAGAGTAGAACCGGTGCTTTAATAACTTTTGAGAAAAACACTTCCTTGAAAGATATCATTAAAAATGGCGTTCCTGTTAATGCACCTGTGTCACCAGAATTGTTACAAACAATTTTCTATGAAGGCACACGTTTGCATGATGGCGCGGTCATTATACACGGCGATAAAATCGTGGCCGCTAGTGTATTCTTTACTCCAACCACCAAACCATTCGCGGGAAAATATGGTTCCCGTCATAGAGCCGCTTTAGGTATTTCTGAAATTAGTGATGCTGTGACAGTAGTCGTATCAGAAGAAACTGGACGTATTTCTATCGCTGTTGATGGTGAGTTAAATTCAGTCGATCAAGATAGCTTCTTAAGAGTGTTTGAAACCTACATGGCCGAAGAAATTGATACCACAAACAAAGCCGAATAATATAGGTTAACAATTTAATTAGTAATTTGCTTTTTGAATATTGATAAATTTCAATCCGTATTTAGCAAAAGAATCTTGTAGAACAGTGAGTGTGATCTCGCTGTTTTCTTTTTCTATAACAGCCATTATAGTTTCAAATTTTAATCCACAATAGTGGAATACCTTTGTATCTTCTATTTGAAAAGTAACACATAATTTATTACCTGATTTAGCAACGTATGTTCTCACTTGAGGCGCTACGCAATAGCTTCCCACTCTTTGGTAAGCAATGGGCATTTTAAAATGTGTTCCTTGTTTAAGTGTAGTGTAATACTCTCCGGCCTTTTCTATAATAACTTCATAGTCTTTTTTGACATGATAAATGCCCACTAAAAAGAATATTCCGATGCCGATTAATATAGCGGCTCCGGCTGATATTAGAAGAACTGTGTCTAATATTGAAAGATAGATTAACATAGCGTTTTTATGATAATTCAAAGGCCGATTTATTTAAAGAAAAACCAAAAAAGATATTGGCATTTGCGTATTAAGCATAAAAAAATATAAAACTTATCAAATGGTCTTATAAAATAAAGGCCATTTTGCTATACTTATTAACGTTATGCAAGAAAACTTGAATTTCAAACTTAATAGAATCTTATCCGCTCTCATCGATGGACTATTTATTTTCATTATTATTGTTGCAGTTTCAATTTTTCCACTAGTGGAATTAATTATCGAAATCAACAAAGATAGTCTTTCTGTTGGCAGTGTCAATCTATTAATCATTTCTATCATCGTGGGATTCCTTCTTGGCATCGTATATTTATTTGTGACGTTTGTTATTTTTAAAAATGCCACATTAGGGATGAAGATAACGCATCTTGCTTTTGTTAAATATGACGGCAACAATCCCACCAAGTTAGCATTATTAGGTCGCTTTGCTATTTCCACTCTTTGTTTCGTCTTATCTTGTGGAATTTGTTTGTTGGCGAACTTGATTGCGGTTCTCAATAACGAATTTGGTAGGAATTTCTATGATGTTTTCTCGGGTTTAAAAATGGTGAATCAATATGATTTATAGTGCTCTTACTACTCCTCAAATTATTTATATCGCAGTGGTGGCGGTGATTGTCGTCATAGCTATTTTGATTATTTTGCTTTTCCCCGTTAGGAAATATCAAATCAAAAAGAATTATGTCCGTTATTATCATAAAATGATATATAAAATCGCAGTTTATAATGACTATTACTTAATCAATAATTTCACTTTTAAAGTGGATTCCGCCACTAATATGACTGTCCAACATCTATTATTTGGAGATAAATATGTATATTTAATTATGGACTTTTATTACGATGGTGATATTGCTGGTAAGGCCTTCGATAAGTCTTTAATCATCATGGATCATAAAGGAACTAGAAAATATATTGATAATCCTATTTTGGTTTGCAAAAACACTTTAACAAAATTAGCGATGGCCACCGGTATGCAACCATCCATCGTTATCGGCATTGCTTTATTAAATGACAATTGTCATAGCAATATCGTTTCAGATTCCAATCAGTTTTATGCTATTTCAAGAAATAAATTACCTGCTTTAGTGAAAGCCATTGAATCTCGTCAAATTGGTAATTTAAATGCGGAATCATTAGGAAAAATGGTGCAATCTATTAACAAAATGAATAAAAGGAATAAGAAAAAATGAAAGAATTAAGGGCCAAAGCATGGAGTTTTTATAAAATCACTGCCCTAGAATCATGGGTGGTGGGGCTTTTAACTGGCTTGTTAATTACTGGCTTATTATGCCTAGATTTTGTTATTCCAGGAATTAATATCCTTATTGTTCCTTTTATTTCTTTGCCAATCCTATTTGCGGCCTATTATTCTCACCTTGGTGTGCATCTTAATCAAAGATTAACATTTGGCAACACCATGCGTTTTATATTCACGTATTATAGAACTCCATTTAATTCTTCTTTTGGTGTTATATCTTCTATATTAAAAGGTTTATTAGTGTTCCTTGGAACCGAATTATTATTCTCTTTCTTCGGTGTCCAATTAACTTATTTAATAAATCCTGGTATCGAAGCCTCCATTGATTCTTTCCAAAACTATTTATTAGAATCTTCATTCCTCGTGTCTTATGACGATCTTATGAATCTTTTAACTTTAAATAATAATGCTTTATTGATTTATGTATGCATCGTTACATTACCCGCTTTTATTCTTGGCGTAGGTTTCTTTATCTATAGTATTTCCCGCAATTCTATTGGCATATATTTAAGATTAAATATGGCGGAGAACGATGCCCGTTATATCAAGATGGTGATGGCCACCACAAATCGTGTTTTGCCAAGAAAGATGTTTAAATCTTGGATGGCCTTAAATTGGCCAATGATTGTTTTATATCTTTTAGGAGCTACTGGTGGAGCCATCGGTATGGTCTTCTTGACCAAAAATCCTTTAACCATCATGTCTGGTGCTATCGCTGGTGGAGTGTTATTGCTCGCTTTATTTATGCCCTTTTATCTTCCTAATATGGAAGCTATCTATGATACATTCTCAAATGCTTATCGTGCGGGAGCGAATAAAGTTAATGAAATGTTAAGACAAACTGCCATAGAAAACGCTAAACGTGCCCAAGAAGAAAAAGAATACTTTGAAAAAATGCTTCATGATATGGAAGAACATGTCAAAGAACTGGAAAAAGAAAACGAAGAGAAAGAAAAAGACCCATCAAATGGGTCAGAATAATCAAGCTGGAGCAAGTGACGGGAATCGGACCCGCATATTAACCTTGGCAAGGTTACGTTCTACCACTGAACTACACCTGCATTGATATTCGCTTTCAAAAAGCGCTTAATTATTATAGCAAATGAAAAACAAGTTGCAATAACAAATATTAAAAAATAAAGAGGTATCAAAATGTTAACAAACAAAGAACTCGCTAATCTCATCTTCCCCGATGTCATAGGTACTGTGGAAGAACTTGAAAAGAAATATCCTAATAGAAATTTACCAGAGGGTGCAGAAGTCACTCGTTTTGCTCCTAGTCCTACAGGATTTTTACATACTGGTTCCTTATTTACATCCATGATTTGCCACAAAGTGGCTAATCAATCAAAAGGTGTCTTTTATGTGAGATTAGAAGATACCGACACTAAAAGAGGTATCGCCGGTAGTGGAGAACAACTCCTCTCTCAATTAAAAATATTTGGTATTGTTCCTGATGAAGGATACTTTGGTGACCATGAAAAAGGCAATTATGGTCCATATGTCCAATCCGCTCGTGCGGATATCTATCGCATTGTTATTAAACATCTATTAGAAGAAGGAAAGGCCTATCCTTGCTTCTGTTCTAGTGAAGATTTAGATGAAATCAGAAAGAAACAAGAAAGTGAAAAACTCACCCCTGGTTATTATGGAGAATTCGCTAGATGCCGTAATTTATCTAATGATGAACGCGCAGAAAGAATTAAAAATGGTGAACCATTTGTTATTAGATTTAAATCTCATGGTGACCACAATAACAAAATCCCTGTTCGTGATTTAATTCGTGGCGATTTTGAAATTGCCCAAAATGACCAAGATATCGTCATTTATAAAAGCGATGGCTTACCAACCTATCACTTCGCCCATGCTGTTGATGATCATTTTATGAGAACTACAACGGTTATTCGTGGCGAAGAATGGATTGCGTCTTTACCCATCCATATTGAATTATTTGAAACCCTCGGTTGGAAAGCTCCTAACTACGCACATCTACCGGTCATTTGTAAATTAGATGAAAATGGTCATAAACGTAAATTATCTAAACGTCTCGATAGTGAAGCGGCCGTTTCTTATTTCTTAGAAGATGGTTATCCACCAGAAGCCCTCATTATGTATTTAATGACTATTGCTAATAGCAATTTTGAAGAATGGATTTTAAATAACCATTTCGAACATATGGAAGATTTCCAATTATCATTTAATAAGATATCTAACGAAGGTGCTTTATTTGATATGGGCAAAGTCAATTTCTTCTCTCGTGAAATCTTAGTGAAATTTAACAAAGAAGAAATCTACTTATTAGCGAAATCCTATGCGGAAAAATATAATCCTGAACTATTAGAACTCATTAATAGAGATCCTGAGTATTTTAAAAACATAATGAATATCGAAAGAGAAAAAGAAAATCCCCGCAAAGATTATGAAAAATTCGGAAATGTGCCAGAATTGATAGGGTTTTTCTATAAAGACAGATATCAATTATTGTTAGAAAAAGGCTTTGAATATAATCCTAAATTCACTAAAGTTGATATCGTTGAAGTCTTAGAAAATCTCAAAGAAAAATTATCTTTAGATCAAGATGAACAATCTTGGTTCAATAATATGAAAGAAATATCCTCTCCGTTAGGATATGCCACTAATAAAAAGGAATTTAAAGAAAATCCTGATGCCTACAAAGGTATGGTGGGAGATGTCGCAGAAATACTCCGTATTACCTTAACCGGTAGAAAGAATTCTCCCAATTTATATTACGTCATGCAAATCCTCGGCAAAGAAGAATCATCTCGCCGTATGGATGAAGTAATTAAATTAATGAAAAAATAAAAGAGAGTGATATAATACTCTCTACTTGGCCCTATGGAGAAGTGGCTTAACTCATCGCCCTCTCAAGGCGACATTCACGGGTCCGAATCCCGTTAGGGTCACCACGCGAAAACTTACCCGCTACTAAATGAATCGGAATTTAATTCGATGTAGAAGTAGTGGGTTTTATTTTGTCTAGCTTAGAAAGAAATTCAGTATAAAACGCGAATAGTGTTATCGTATCAATACTGTGCGGGTTGTAATAATGACCATATTTTATATGTGGGAATTGTGGGAACTGTGCGGGGGAGACTCGCTACTTTTTGCAAACAGTTAATGACAAATGGTATACTATCACCATGAAAAACAAAGTTGTTTTCAAAACTATCAAAATTGTATTAATTGTCTTATCGGCATTAACTCTTTTTGGTGGTCTTTTGATTTTGAGCATCCTTAGTAGTAAAGAATGCATAGCATCATTAGACTCTATGTATAATATTGCGAAGTATATGTGGGTGATGTGGTTATTTCTTCCAATCACAATTGGATGTCTTGTTTTTGGCATAGTGATGACCGCGAGAAAATCCAAAGCTATATCCAACATTATTGTTGGTGCGATACTTTCCTTTTTCCTATTTATTTATGGATGTTTTACACCAATTTTTACTAGCCAATATAGTACCGATTGTTCCTATTGGAAAGAATTAGATACTACACTTCACATAAATCTTCCTGAAAAAATGTCTGTCGTAATTGAAGATTGCACAGGTGGAACGCAAACCACATCTGATACATTTTTACTAAGATATAAAAGCACTGCTAGGTTTGAAAGCAAAGATGATTGTTTAACATTCAAAACCTTGATGGATGAAAAATGGATTGATAGTTTTACAAACAATTCAGTGCCATTGTCATTTAGCGTAGAAATCAGTAGTGGTTTCGATAAGTATCTTATTTACTGTTTTGATACCGAGGAATATAGTCCTACACAATTTGAATCTAATAATCGATATGTTTGCATAGCTTTTTCAGAGGCAAAAACTGGTATGTACCTTTGTGAATACAAGGTAAAATAAAACTCGAATCAATACCATATGGCCTCCAAAACCATGTGGAAATTAATCGAAAAGTAGTGAAAATAACAAAAAAGAGGCGAAAACCATGTGGGAATCGCCTTTTATGTGGGAATTGTGGGAACTGTGCGGGGGAGATTCGCTACTTTCGTGATTATTGGTTTAAAAATTGGTATAATCAATATATGTCTAGCAAATATAAAGAATCAACAAATAAGGATGATGTTTTAGTTGGTGATAGTTATGAAATCTTTCCGCGTGAATTGACAGTAGGTCAAAAAGATTATACGGGTCTCGTTCTAGGGGAATATGTTGTCATCGAACCAGTTTTTATTGATGACTATGATTCTTTTTCGCCAATTGCTGGGTGGCTATGCCAAAACACCAAGAGTTTTGTTTATAAGATTATTCCTAATTTGGCATTAAGTAAGATGTATACCAAATATTGTTCCGACAAGTTATTTTTTGGAATGGAGTACGTTTCTAATGACATTGTTTCCGAAAGATTAAATGTTGAACGATTTAAAGTTGAATTTCTCCAAGAAGTTGAAAAAGAACATAAAAAAAGAACAGATGAATATAGTACTGAAAGATATAAGGAATATATTCGTGACATTGATAAATATGTTCAAAATGTTAGTTTTAATCTCGATTTTTTTCAAAAACTCAACAAAAATGATTTTGAGAACGAAATAGCTAGAATTGTTTCTAAATACCATTTTACTGAAGTCGAAGATATTTCTTCTTACAAGAACTGCCTCTATTTAATAATACTTGACGATTTTAACCAGTTTTATGTTGGCAAATCTGAACGAAGCTTGAAAAATAGAATGAGAAAACATTGGACTGCAAAAATCATTCCTGGGAGACACCTGTGGAATGGTGGCTTCGAGTCATCTAGAATAAAATTTGACGACTTTAAAATGTTTGATACTACACGCATTTTTGTTTGCGAGGATATTCTAGGAATAATCAACGATAACAAAGCAGAGGCAGAAGATAAGCGAATTGAAATCACAAACACTTTCGGAGTTGAGCGTTTTGAAGAAATGAATGCACTGACAATCGCTGAGAGAATAGTAATTAATAACTGCAAATGTTTGTTTTGCTTAAGCGATAGAACACCGTTAATAATTAATGAAATCTATTCGAAATTAGAAAAGATTTATAATGTTTCAAAGAATGATTTACTGATAAAACAATATTTAAGATTAGATGAGCCTGAACCTTATAAAGCTATGCATGAACTCAACGAGGAAAATGAATAAAAGCATTTATGAAACTTGTATTTTGTGATATTGATGGTGTTTTGAATTCAGAGATTGGAACTGCAGAGTCTGGCGTTTTAGGCATTGAGGAAGAAAAACTTTATTTGCTTAAATTTTTATTGGAATCAACCCGCGCTGAACTTGTCATTACTTCAAAGGCAAGATTTGCCGAATCTATCTATGAAGAAAGATTAAGAACAATAGAGAGCAGTGAAATTAAAATAAGAGATGCCTTTAGAGGCAAAACTTTGTCTGCAAATCCGAAAGCCATAGAAGTATTGGCTTATCTTCAAAATAAATGCAAAGATGTCGACAATGTTTTGATTCTTGATGATAATGATCATGATTTCAGCGAGTACTTTAAAAACAACTTTATTCTTGTATCAACAAAGACCGGATTGACTGCAAAGGACGTTGAAAAAGGTATAGCGATTCTCGGAAAAGAAAAATAATGTTTATAAAAAACTATCTAAAATAAGAGGTCATAAATAATGTGTTCGGTTGTTAAAATGAAGTTTTGGAAGATGCCTTTGCTAAAACAATTAAAAAATTAAAGAACATAGCAAGAAAATGGTCTTGGAGAATAAAGCAGTGTTAAAAATTGTAACTGAAGAAGAATTTGCGGAACTGGCCAAAAAAACGGCAATAGAGTTGATAACCTCTTCTTTTAACGGAGAAACAACGCTAGATAGTAATACAAAATTGGTTATTGTTGGCACTTTGACTCCGCCAACTACAAATTATTTTTATTGCGCTCCTCGTAATAAAATTTATGGTTTTATCGATAAAGCGTTTGATGAACTTGGCTTTAAAGATGACGCAAATCTTAAATTTCTTAAAAAAGGATTATCTCAAGATAAGTGCAATGTTTTATTACCTGACGAAACAATCAAAGAAAGAGTTGCTGAAATTAAAAGAGTATTAAAAAAAACACGGGATTGCTTTCTTGGATGTAATGAAAAACGCGATCAGAAAAAACAACATTTCTCATGATGATAGCAATATTGAATTTTATACACTTGCATTTGATGATTTCCAAAAAATAAATCCATCAGCCACAATAATTACAAATAGTAGATTAGCTGAGAAATGTGTCGGACTTATGGGTTTCGATATTAAGAATCGTTATTTGCCACAAATATCATTTAAAAAGGGAATTAAAGAAGAGTGGATACAAACGATAAAAGAAGCAATTCAAAAGTGAAAAAAAGAAAATTAAAACTCGAATTCCACAACTGATACAACTGTGTCAGTCTTTTTGTTAACTATATTTTTTAAAATATCGCTGCTAAATTAAGGAAGACAAATACCCAAGATAAAACTTGAATAATACTTAAGATAATAATTAAGAACAGATTCACTTTCTTATTCTTAATCATGTAGATGGTTAATTTGATTGCTTCCATAAGTGGCAAGACCATAGTGCCTAAAGCCACAAAGAAGATAACTAATCTCACCGCTACATGGATGTTGGTAAAAGAACCAACTAACCAATAGATTAATGAGATAAGTATTAAAACACCAAAGAATACTACAGCATGGAAAAGTAGTGTGGGACTATTAAATTCATCTGGATCAAGAAGGAATGCTTTTCCCTTATTGTTAGGAGCAGGCTTTTCTTCAATTGGTTCTTCTTTGACAGGCGTTGGTTTTTCTTCTTTAATAGGAAGATTCAATTCTTTCCTTAATTGATTCTCTTCATCTTTTAAAGCGGCATCCTCTTTGTTTAACTTGTCTTTTTCCGCTTCTTTTTCCTTACGTTTATTTTCTATTTCATTTAAGCGTTGCTCTTTTTGTTTTCTTTCTTCGGCAAGACGCGCTTCTTCTTCGGCCTTTCTTTTGGCTTCTTCTTCGGCTTTAAGGCGGGCTTCTTCGGCTAATCTAGCTTCCTCGGCTTGGCGCTTGGCCTCTTCTTCTTTTTGTTTAGCCTCTTCCGCAAGGCGAGCCTCTTCTTGACGCTTCGCTTCTTCGGCCTTTTTATTTTCTTCTATAGAAGGATCAACTTTAGGAGCAACTACTTCTTCTTTCTTTTCTTCTTTAGGTGCATTAAAAGAAACACATTTCGTTCCGCAGTTATAGCAGAACATATCATCATCGTTTAGTTTGGTTCCACAATTAGTACAAAATTTCATTTTTTATTTCCTCCTTAATATCCAAGTTCGCCCGTTGTGTAATAAGGACGTCCATCAGGGTTATGATTTGATGCTGAATAATTTTTATTATATAAACCAGAACCAGTCACTAGTGGTGGGACACTTGTAGCAAATTGAACATCATAATCTAAATAGAAAGAGACTTCCCAATACTGACCGTATTTAATCTTATAAGTCATGGGTGAATGTTCCCAAGTAAAGGTTCTCCAATTTTCTGGATAATTAATGGTAATTTCATTACCTTTAACGGTATAAGTGCCTTCGCCTTCTTCTCTAATAACTTGTTTGCCAACTGGATAGTTACCAATATAATGGTAGACTTTTCCATCTTTCGTTAAGGCATAGACACCATGAGTGATGCCTTGCCAATCCCAATCTTCGCTATTAGCGTCATCATCAAGATAAGTACCAGATGTATATAAACCATAGATTTGACCTTTTCCTCCAAAACCACTTATCGTGGGGAATTTGATAATTGTTCCAAAAGCAAATAAATTACATCCTGTAATAGTAATAGTGATACAAATACCAATAATAAGGTAATACCACCAGGGATGACGGAACTTAGGATTTAATCTAATTTTCTTAGACCATTTAATAACAAAGATGACTAAGAAAACAATACCACCCACTAAAAGGACAAATCCGACAATAAGCATCGGCAAATTGCCGGTAAAATTCGTATTAAATGTGGGAGTGGTGGAACCTCCGCCTCCACCTCCGGAGCCACCTTTAACTTTTACTTTTAATCTAATAATGATTCTGGCTCCGATGGTTTCATCGTTAGGATCCGCTATTTTTGATAAAGCGATAACTTTGGAAGGTTGCTCATCTGGAATATCCTTGGTCCAGAAAGAATAATCGCTATTTTCTAAATCGATTCCGTTACATTTAACAAAATCGGTGGCACCCTTATTTTCTTCTGAACTGTTTAATCCTTTTTTAGTGGGTAAATCAATATAATCATTGACATCACCGCCAATGTCTTTGGTGTTAAGATATCCACTTTCGTCATCGGTGAATGCCACTTCTTTAAAATGACCATTTAAGACATTACGAATATTACTAGAATAATAAGGATTTGTGGCGTAATTTGTCTCATTATATTGTTCTCTAACAATAATATTGTCAGTGATGTAATTGGTAAAACCATTATCTTCACTTAATAAAGACCATTTAATAGGAGCGATTTTAAATACTGCTGGTTTATTTTCTATGTCTGCGCTATTAAATTTACCAGTGCTTAATTGCACTCCAGCAGCAGGAGCGTTAGTGAAATGAATGGAATTCGCTAATAAAAATTCTTCATTATTAATGGTAAAAGTGAGACCGCCATTTGGATACGCGGCTTGTTTGACATTATCTTTATCTTGAATAAAACTTTCCTGACCTAATGTGTTAAGTGCTTCGTTCAATTCTTCATCATAAGTAGTGGCAAATCTACCAAATTCAATATGTTCTTTTGAATCAACTTTTAAAACTTTAGGGGCAGCGTTCGCTTCTAAAAATGGTTTGGATGTAAATAAACCAATAGATATAGAAATAAGTGTGAGGCCACCTAAAAAAACAGGAATTAACTTTTTCATACGTTATCTCCTTATTGCTATACCTCCACAATATCATTTATTTAAAAATAAGCAAGAAAAACACATCATATTGTCCCTTATGTCATTTAAATAATATTGCTAATAACGTTAATTCAAATTAGAATTAAGAAAAGAACGGAGAATATTATGGCAACTTATTATTTATCATTTTCTTACCCTGATGGTCACGTGGAAGAAGTTGAAGAAGTTTTTACTTCTTTAGATGCTGCAATCGCCTATGGCACTAATTTATTAAATCAAGTCGGTGGTACAGAACAATTTAAAAAAGGCAGCAGGAACCATAACAAAGCCCACTTCGAAGTCCTAAAAGTGGAAGGCGATGTAAGACAAATCGTCTATAAGAGTAAAGTATAATATCAGTTACAAAAATAATGTCACATCCATGTGGGTGTGACTTTTATTTTGCTTTATAAAGATTGTATTTCTTTGTGTGCCAAACTCTTCTTGCTTCTTCTGGCATCGGATCAATCCATTTATCGTCTTTAAGATATTTCAAACATTTTTCGCCATATCTTAATTTGACAAATTGTTCGGGATCGTTAAATGAATATAATTTATGACCCGCAAAATCAAATTCCCTAAATGGATAGATAACTTCTCTTGGGAAAGCATTCTTATTGATAATCTTTGGGGTATCTTGCCAAGGAATAATCACGGTTTGACTAACCATCGGAGAATCCTTATATTTCTCCGCTATTTCTTTTTCGTATTTTTTCAACCTAGCTTTAGTTTTATATGGTTGAATATGCAACAAAGCATCTAATCCAACATACCACCCGACAGCATTTTTCGCTTTCTTTAAGAGCTTTTTATGCTCTTTTTCATCTTCTGGAACACCCATAAACGCGCAGATATCCACGAAGAACCCGGAACCATTTTTGCATCTATTTCCTAGCCAAAACCAGTTTGCTTCTTTTTGATAACTATCTCTTAATCTCATCTTAAATGTGGGAATCAAGACATTATATTTCTTATCGGTTTCATATCCCTCTAAAACAAATCTATCATCTAAGTCTTCTTGGCACGCTTTTATAAAGCGGGGGATATCAAAATAATCAATCGCAATATCGCCATCATCATCCCAGGGAGTAAAACCACCATAATTGACTAATCCTAATGCGGAGCCAAACGCTAAGG
>JAEEGL015334345.1_pt1 | contig 18409 bp, 18 predicted proteins | sample 9134231 | NCBI WGS metagenome assembly JAEEGL01 (sample SAMN16246548, study PRJNA631951) | gut metagenome | biome: gut microbiome; feature: rumen; material: fiber-attached | host: Bos | place: Iran: Karaj | collected 2018-10 | reverse complement strand
CATCGAACGGTTCCTCTGCGTTACCCTTCCGTTCGCCGGTGAAGTAGGCGCTGGTGACGCGGACACTCATGCCGTAGTGCGTGACACCTTTGTTATCGGTATAGTTATCGTTGTGCATGGAGCCTTCAATCAGGATCATCGCCCCCTTTTTGAAATACCGGTCAATGAACAGGGCTGTTTTTCCCCATGCCGTGCAGCGGAAGAAATCCGCCTTGCTTTCGCCGTCCTTTACAAACTGATCGACCGCGACTGTGAAATTGACATATTCCTTACCGCTGTTGGTCTTTTTCACAGCGGTATCCGCCGTCATTCTTCCCATAAGAATGATCTTGTTCATTATTGCGTATCCTCCGTTCCTGTTGAATCGGAAGCTGCGGGTGCTGCCGCTTTCTTCCGTTTGGATTTGCTTGGCTTCGCTTCATTAACAAGCTGCATCACATCATGCGGAGAGAGCGATCCTTCATTCAGAAGCCGCTTCACCTGGAAGGTCAGCTCTTCGGTCTCCAGCGTGCGAACAGTCCTTTGCAGCGTTTCATGCTGTTCTTCCAGCGCGGCGATCTCTGCTGTCAGCCGTTCGACCTGTTCACGCTTCTGTTGCTGCTGTTTTTCATTCTGTGCCAGTTCCCGCTTTGCTGCTGCAAGCGGGTTCTTCTTTTTGACCGGTGCTTCCACTGTATCAGCGGGTGTGCCGGTCGTTATTTTGTTTGGTTCCATGTTCATCCTCCTTGTGTGACTATTGTTTTTTCAAACAGATCGCAGATTGCTTCAGGGTACGGCAGATTGCCTGACTCGTCGCCGAATTCGCCCTGTTCACCGAACATAAAGCTGCCGGTGTAGATCTCCTTCGGGTTGACGGGATCAACAGTATTGCGGTTGATGACGGTCAGGATATTCTCCTGATAGAAGGCATAGGACGGAGCCTGCCGCACGGTATCGTCAAATCTGGACTTTGCCGCCTTTCCGATCACCGCGAAATCCGCATGGGAAACGCTGTTGGTAATGAGATGCCCCTTTTTTCCGGTGCCGTCTGCCGCAATGATGCCGCCGAGCGTTCCTGCCTTAATCGGTATCTGCCGTTCCGCATCCTCAAAGGTTCCGCAGGAAAAGGTCAGCTCATTTGCATAGCAGTTGGAGATCACAGCGCCCTCCGCATCGGTAGAACCTTCACCGGCAATGCCGCCTGCTGTCATTTCGGTGCTCAGAATGATGTTCCGGGCATTGCAGCCCTGAATGCTTCCGCCGTAGCAGTCAGGCATCTCGCGTCCCTTTGCGTCATACGCCCTTGTACCTGCCGCCGTGCCGACAATGCCGCCGGCATCGAAGATGTTGCCCTGTGCGGAAAAATAGTAGACGCAGGAATCGGTCACGCTTGCAGGCTTGCCGGAAATGCCTCCGGCATACAGATAGTAGTCGTCCAGATACACATAGATGCCGAAGTCCGTTACATAGCAGCCGGAAATCTCGCCGCCGTTGCCGCTGATCGCACCGATACAATGCTCCGCGTGCTTGGTCGGTTCGGTAACAACCGGTTCCGTGGTTGTGATCGGGTTGCCTTCCTCGTCGTACTCGATCAGATCAGGTGGTGTGACCGGCGGTGCTGTTACCACCGCGGCGGTCTGTACGCTGTTGTCCTCCTCGGTCGGCGGGTACTGCACATTGATGCTGGAATGCGATACCGTGCAATGCTGTATCAGCGTTTCGCCGGTGACATAGACTGTGCTTTCCTTATCGTCCGTGCCTTCGGTCCGGTAGTGATAATTGTAGGCGTTGCAGACGATAAAGCCGTAATCCTGATACTCCTGTGTCTCGATGCGGCTGTTTTTGATGTTTACATTGCGAATCACCGCGCCGGATACCGAGCCAAACAGCGGCGCGTCCAGATTCTCAATCAGATACCCGCCGCCGTCATATTCAAAGTATTCGGATTTTGGATCGGCTTTCAGCTCGTTCACCGTATTGATCGGAGAATGGGAAGCCCATGACGGAAAGGAAATGTCTGCGGTCTGAATGAAATAACCCCGCGCTTTTTCCTGTCCCATCAGCTCCAGCTGGTCGTAGTAGTCGATCTGATACGGGTCGTCCTTTGTGCCGGAGCCTCCGCCGTACTTTACCAGAACACGGTAGAGCTTTGTGTCCTTTGTGAAGTCATAGCTTTTCCCGCCGTAATACTCGATCTTTTCGCCTTCGGGGTCTGATGAAAAGCCCCAGGTATATCCGGCGACATGGGTGAAGAAATCCTCCTTGTCAAACTCCGGCAGCGTGATATTGGCTTTTCCGCCCGAAACCGCGCCCTTGAGCTGAAGATCGTCCAGCGGCACGGCAGAATAGCTGCGGTCAATCGTTACGGTGATCTGCTCTGCATCTGCCGCAATGTCTGCCTGCACCGGAATAATCAGTCCGTCTTCTGCCGTATTTGCCGCTTCTTCCTCCGGCACAGCTGCTTTCAGTTCACCGAGCTTGATGCCCGCTGCCAGCGCACCGACTGCCGCCAGCAGACAGCCCATGACCGCGGAAAAGATCACGACCTTTGAGGTTTTCTTCTTTTTCTGCACCTTGCCGGTGATCTTGTCCGGCTTTTCGTCATGCTCGATCATGATCTCGCCGCCGGAGAGCCGTTCTGCCGTTTTGTCAGCGATCAGCTTTTCAAAGTCCTCGTCCGGTGTGCTTGCATTGACCTCCCGATCAGTACGGTCAGTCCGGTAGACAGCATAATCAACCGCGACGGTTCCTTTCGGACGGTAATTCGTGACAAACGCCTTGTAGCCGTGATGATTGACAAGCTGTTCCTTTGTCAGCTGCGGCAGTTCAGTTTCGGTTTTCGGCGCTTCCATGATGAGATACAGCGTCTGTTCCTGATTTTGCTTTGCAGTCAACAACGCTTTGCAAAAGTATATCAATCCAGTCCCTCCTTTGCCTTTTTGCGTTCCCGGATGATCATGACCGTACAGAAGCCGCCGCCGACCAGAAGGACGACCAGATCAGACGGATAAAACCGCCATTGCGGGGGCGATGCTTCCTCTGTCTGCTCTGTTTCAGATGCGGGTACTTCGACTGTGTTTCCCTTGATCAGTCCTGTCCCGATGATAATTGCCGCGACCAATGCGATCACGACGAACAGCTTATTGGAAGAAAGAAAACTCTGCACACCCGCAGCGCGTTTCTTGTGTGAATCCTTAAAGCCCATAATATCTCCTTTCTCAAAGATCCGGATTTGTGTCCATGCCGTATTCGACCAGCGCGACCCATTCCTTGTACTGATCGTTGAAGCCCAGCGAATTCATGACAGCCTCTGATGAATAACCGTACAGCCCGATCGACCACAGCTTATGATGCAGATGACAGACTGCCGCCGGATTCTGAATCATCTGCGGCGTTGTATTCATGATGCCGCGTGCCGCTTCCACCTCAGCAGAGAGCCATGCACTAGCATTGTCCCCGATATCCGCATTGATCGTCCAATAACGGTCGCCGAAAACATAATACCAGTTGTTCACTGCTTCATTGAGCCGCGCCCATGCCGCATCCAGATGCGGTTGTATGGAGGACTGTGCCGCAGTGGGTGCGGTATTATAGGTGTTTAGCAGTCTGCGATAATTCTCAGCAGCCGGCACAACATTTGCGTTCCAGTCAAGATACCGTCTTTCCGCCTCCTGGAAGTTCGTCACAGCTGTCTGATATGCCGGATTCGGGATTTCATCATGCGCACAGTCTTCGTCCGGGCATTTCTGGTTATTAAAGGTCGAGCTTGACCACAGCACTGCGGCATCCACGATCTTATTGAATATCTCCTGTGTGAACGATACGCGGTAAATGTCCATTGCGGTGCCGTTTGCGTTGTTTTCCTGCATTTCCAGATATACATAGGCAATCGCGATTGCATCCCGCTCGTTGACCGGAATCGACCAGGCGGCTTTCAGATTTGTCTTGTAAGTATCCTGCGCAAAGCCTGTCTCATATTTCGTTACAGCGCCGTTCAGGGTACGCTCCATATACACAAGGTCGCTGTGCTCCAGATCGCTGTAGCTGTAATACATCCCGTCGATCAGCGTATGGAATCGCGATTTGTTGCTTTCACAGGCTATGCGGTAATATTCCGCTGCATCGGGATAGCGTCTGGAAATATCGTCAATGCCGATCATCTCGATATACGCGCCGCCCATGACCTGTGTTTCCTCTGCCTGTGTTCCGCCTGCTGCCGCCGCAATCAATGCCGCACAGAGAATGATAAGGAGGACAACAAGCAGCAGAATCAGCACGACCGGATTGAAAAGGAAAGCAATCGTATTGGAGATGATCACGCTTGTGACATGAACGACCGCTTTTACGACCTTCACGGTCGTTTCTGCTGTCTTGTAAATTCGCCTCGGTGCCTGGGCAACGGTCTTTGCGGTGTTTTTTGCGGCAACCGCAGTGTTTTTCGCTTTTTTGACCGCTGAATTTGTCATACGCAGGCTTTCCATTCCGTGATCGGCGGTATCGCCCTTGTTGACCTTCTTTTCCAGCGGATTGATCTTGCCGTTTACTTCCCGTGCGATGCTCTTGGCTGCGCTGAGCGGAACAGCCGCAATGCGCCGGATGCCGCCGTCCCGCCTGTTTGTGACTCTCGCTTCCGCTCTGCCTTGCCTGATAATGTCATCGGAGAGCCGCCTGATCTCTCTGCTGTCATCGTTCAGCTTGCGTATAGCCTGCTCTGCATCGCGGTGCAGTTTGCTCAATTCATTGCGCCGCGCATACAAATCATTCAGTCGGTCATTCAAAGCTTTTTCGGCAGCTGAATCCGTTGCGTTTTCAAGCTGCATCAATGTATCATGAATCTGCTTGTCAGTTTCTCTGATCGCTTCGGATATATCCATGCGTTGATCGAAATGCTCAGTCAGCTTTTCATTTATCCGTTCGTGCAGATCGAAAACATCCTGTCTATGCTGCTCAAATCCGTTCTCCTGTGCCAGCAGTTCGGAATCCGGCTCATGATCTGCGATCCGCTGCCGGACATTCCTGCCGATTTCGGCAGTTTCCGCTTCCAGCTGTTCGGATTTCTCACGCAGCCGATCTAATTCCATGCGCACCACCTCCTGTCAGGGAACAGATCAGCTTTCCGGCAGTTTTTCTCCGAAGCGCGTTGATACGATACGGTATATCTTGCTGTCCTGCGGGAGCGTATTGTCAAAGGGAATGTCTCCGTATTTGTTGGTATGGATCAGCCCGCAGCCGGACGGCGCGTTTTCGACGAACTCCATTGTTTTCATCGGGATACGCAGCAGCTGGGAGAGCTGTTCACGGTCTGTCGGGTTCTGCGAGAGCATCACGACAAATTCTGTGTTGGAGATCATCGTTCTTGCAGTCTCCGAGCGCAGAAGGTCATCGACATTCTGTGTGATCCCGGTGGGAATGCCGCCCCATTTTCTTGCGCGTTTATACAACTCATAGAAGAAGTTGGCAGACTGTTCCGACTTGAAAAGAAGATACATTTCATCGACATAGATGCGTGTGCCGATACCGCGGATACGGTTCTTTGCGATTCTGTCCCACAGGTTTTCCAGCACGATCATCATGCCGAGTGTCTGCATATTTTTGCCCAGCTCTTTGATGTTGTAAACCACGAACCGCTTATGCAGATTGACATTCGTTTCATGGGAAAAGACATTCATGCTGCCGTATACATACAGATGCAGCGTCTGCCGCAGATAGGCAACAGCGCTTTTCGTTTCGTCCGCTGCCTCCTTCTCATAGTTCTCCAGCTCCGTATAATACTCCTTCAGCGTAGGTTTTTCATATTTGCGGTAGGTCTCGTGCATGACATTGTCGATGATCGTTTTCTGGATCGGGGAAATCTCCTGATTGCCCATGATACACGAGAAGAATGACAGCAGGAAGTCGAGCTTTGCCTTGATCGGGTTATACTCCTTATCGTCCATATCCGGATTTTCTGTCAGGTCAAGCGGATTGATATGCGTGCCGGAATTCTCATTGATGTGAATGACCTCTCCGCCGAGCCAATCCGCAACAGTGGTATATTCACCCTCCGGGTCCAAGACAAGGATTTCATCTGTCGTTGCCGCCGTTGAATAGACCATTTCATTCTTGGCGAATACGGACTTGCCGACACCGGGCAGACCGAAGATAAAACCGTTCGGATTGTTCTGCATCCGCCGGTCAAACAGGATCGGAGACAGTGACAGCCGGTTCAGCCCATAGAAAATGCCGCCCTCATGCTGCAAAACGCGGGATACAAACGGCATGAACACGGCTGTGCTTTCACTATATAGGGTTCGGCGTACTTGCAGATTATGCTCCTCGTCGATCGTCATGCTATTGCCCAGCGGGAGCGCGGAATCCATTGCGACCTCCTGCTGATGCGGCGCTCTGATCGGCGTGATCTGGTATTCCCGCAGAATGGTCTCGATCTCCTCGGTATTCTTTGTCAGCTCATCGTAGCTGTCTGCGGTCAGCATCAGGATAAACTGGCAGAGCGTCATTTTTTCGTCGCTGCGGAGCTTTTCCAGAACCTCCTGTGCCTCTGCCTTGTCAGTCATTAGCTGGGAGCCTTCCAGCGTATCCACGAATACGCCCTTTGTGGACTGCGCCGCCCGTTTTGTCTTTTCAAGCTGTTCAAGCGTCATGTCTGTCAGCTTGCGTTCCACCATTGTGACTGCCTGTTCCTGCTCGACAAACTCGACATTCTTCGTGATGATGATGCTCTGATTGGTCGAAAGCAGACTGCTGAACAGCGTATCCCGTCCGCTGCTCTGTGACAGCCTGCGGAAGTAGATGCAGCGGGCATACTTGTCATTGAACATGAAGTAGTCGCGCTTGAACTCAAAATAATCGGGACTGCACAGATGCTTTTCCGCCTGCCGCGCAAACTCCGCGCGGGACACGGGCATCAGCCCCATGTTCACATCGCAGAAGATATCTGCAAGCAGCCGGACACGATCATTCGCGTTCAGCACGATTGCTTCGGTGCCGAGCTGTGCGAGGCAGCGCGTCAGATTGCCCTCCAGCGCATAGAAGTGCTGGTTTGCCACATCGAGATTGACCGCCGTGACCGTAATCGAAACAAAGATACGGCAGTGCCGCCCGTGCTGTCCGTCCTGCATCCTGTCATGCAGGATACGGTTGAACTCGTCGCGTTCCTCGTCCAGTCCGTCGTTCTTATGCTGGAGCATCAACCTCTGCTCAAAGTCTTCCTTGTTGATCGAGGTATTGACGAGCGTGACTTGCAGGGATGCCTGACTGTCAAAGCTGTTCAGCAGGCTCACATACTGCCGGATCATTTCGATCTGCTGTTCCTCCGGCAACGCCGCGTAGTTTACATCCGGCACAAGATAGGTCTTGCTGTAGATGTTAACCGTTTCACGACCGGCGCGGACATTGCTGCGCAGCAGACACACATAGTTGCTTACAAAGCATTCATAGGGCATCGTGTCAAACACGGTGCGTTTGACCTTCCGGCGCTTCACCTTGCTCTGCTTCGTTTTGGACTTCCGTTCCGCAGCCGTGCGTTCCTTGTCGCGGTCACGCGCTGTGACCGTTTCGGATTTCTTCTTACTGAAAAAAGACAATATTACACCCCCGTCCTTTCGTATTCGCCGCTTTCGATGCGCTGGGCGATCACGGCTTCCTCTATGATCTCCTCATGGATACGGCAAAACAGGTTTGTCTCCGTATCCTCATATACCCGTTTCTGCGGACACAGCCAGAAGTGCAGCATCACCTTGACCAACTGCTCAAACCGCATATCATGGAAGGTGAAGAAGCCCCATGCCGCAAACGGCACGACCGTGAACATCACGAGCCAGATCAGGATATCGTCCGGGATATGCCCGCGCCCGTATACACCAAGCGGAACACCGATCACCAGCGCACCGGCGATCGCTATAATCTGCCGCACAGACAGCCCAAGAATGAGCTTCGATTTATATGCCCGTATCTCGGCAGGGATCGGAACCTTTACCATTTTTTCACCTCTCTCTTATGCACAACCGCATATTCGCCGCGCCCATGTGCCGGATTTCGTCACGCCCAAGCCGAGTGAGATCAGCACTATGAATTGTATGAGCGGTGTACCGGCATACGGTGCTGTTGTTGTAAAAAAGCTGTTCATTGCCAGATAGATCGCAAACATCGCTATCATGACCGTAATCTGAATGACGGTCGCAATATATGTTTTGATGAAGTTCTTTGCAATATCGTGGGAGCCTTCACCTGCAAAGGTCGCCAGCGGAAGCGGCGCGAACAGCGTGTAGATGCATAGCTCAAACACACGCCCGATCGCTATGACGAAGATGATATACGCGATTGCCTTCATCACGAGGAAATAGGGCTGCATGAATATGATCTTGATCGTTGGCTGGAACATGACATTATCCGGATAGGCAAACCGGTGGTCAGTGTAGTTATATGTTCCGGCAGGCAGAGAATCGTCGGCAGTCGGAAAAAACATATGCACCGCATCCCATGATATTTCGTAGGTGAAGTCCTTTCCCATCGTGCCGCCTGCAAAGGCTTCGCCGACCTTTGAAAAGAAATTGCCCCAGCCCTGTATAACACCTTCCTCCCACATGTCCTTCAGCAGACTTTCGCTGTAATGGATGATATAGATTTTCTTATTGCCGCAGGGCAGCAGTTCGGTCGTTCCGGCACCAGTGATCGCACCGCGGTTCAGCCAGTCGAACAACGCATAGATATATGCTATGATCATATCCGCGTTCTGCACGATCTGCTTGACGACAATAACCTTGACGAGAAAGATGAGGATGTTCTCCCACTTGGAAGCCCATTCAAAATTGGTCGTTTTCTTGAAGAAATCCACCAGAAGCAGCAGCGTTGCGATCACGATTGCAATCTGATGACAGCCGCTGGAGATATTGATAAACGCGTCGGAGCTAAAGCCGTTCAGAATCGTGTGCGGGCTGACCGTACAGAACTGAAAAGCTTTATTCAGAATGGTATTTGTTTCCTTGACATTCTGCGTGATCTCATAGTAAACATCATGCACATCGTTTTTGAAAATGTCCGCAGCATAGGCGACCAGCGGAAAGAAGATTTGGACCAGTCCTATGACGATCACAAAAATATAGATATTGCGCCGTATTTTCGCAAAGCGCTTCATCGGAGGCATTGCTGTTTTTGTCATACACGACCTCCCTCAGAAGAACATACGCCAGAGCGCGGAGGTCGCAATGACAATTCCGCCTGCGGCGATCGTTTTCATTCCCATTATTTTATTGGCAGCGCTGTGATCCTTTACCGACAGACCGAAGGTAACAGAACCGAGCAGCAGTGCCATTGCACCGACACGGCGAATCCATTTCATGCAGAATACCATGAGTGACTGAAACTCAGCATCCGCAGTCGTCGTAGAAAAGTGAAAGGTCGTCGTGACGTATTCCATGATGATAAAGCCTGAAATCGCGGTCAGTATCGCTGTCAGCGATTCGCGTGCATCTTCATTCTTTATGGAGAGCGCGAATTTGATCATGCCGATCAGCGCCACGATGCCGCCGATGCGTGCGATCCATGTGCTGAAAAACGCGATTGCGCCGTGCATCAGGTCAGACGGGGTTGTGACAGTCGGCAATGTCGGCAGTACGGCTGCGACAGGCAGCAAAGAAAAGTGCATACGCATCTCCTTTCATGGTTTGATAACGGCAGACAGCAGCATCAGCAATACGCCGATCATGATCAGCACAGAGCCGATGTGCCGCAGCCATTTTTTCCTTTCTCCAGTCAGTAAGCCGGAGATCGTTTCTGTAAAGGTTCTGATTTGTTCAAACATAACGCCTCCTTCTGAAAAAGGGTATAAGAAAAGCACCTGCGTTTGCAAGTGCTTGATTGATATTCATTTATATCAAAGAGGTTTATTTCAGTTTTTCAAGTTCTTCTTCCGTGAGTTCTTCGAATTTTTTTCCTGTTTGTTTCAGGTATGCAATCAGCTTCGGCAATGAAAACCCTAGCGGTTCGTGTTCCTGATTTTCCGCGCCGAAAACGAAATGATCACATTCAAAAGGAAACTCTATTTTGGGAGTCATTTCAAATACTCCTTTCATAGGAACTGCTTATGAACCATAAGTCACTCTCCTTCACCATCACGGACTGCCCATCCCTTTGCCAAATTCGCTGAACCACCAGAAGATGTAAACCACGCTCAGCATCCCGTAAAGGCAGCTGACTGCAAGAACGGTCTGCATGATCTGTCCGTCGGAGGAAAAACAGCAGAGCAGCGTGCCAGATAAAGCAATCACGGCGAGAACTGCTGCGCCTGCTTTCATCTTTTTATCGGATGTCACGATTGCTTCTCTGACGCCCCATGCTGCCAGCAGAAGTACGGCAAGGCACAGAACTGCAATGATGACCGCCGGAATCATATACCCGCGGCGGATGCACCAAAGCCCCAGCACAGGAACCAAATCAAAGGCAGCAGCGTAAAGAAGTACGTCAAGGCTGCCAAGATTGAAAAAGAACGCAATGAATATCAGCACCAGCGCAAGCACATACGGCAGCCATATATGAGATAATAGAAAGGACATTCAGTTTCCTCCGTTCTTGTGTCAGATAAGAGGAGATTCCAGCTTTACCTGAATTATAGCACGGTGAGGCGCAAAAGTCAATAAGGGGTTGTGTTTCGGGTGAGCCTAGCCCGATTTTGCAGACCGAGCTAGGCTTATTCTGTCAGGTGAACAGGTCGAACATATCTGCGCCGAGCGCGATTGCAAAAACGATAAAGCCTGCTACCATCGTCAGGATACCGGCCTGTTTCTGCTCACTGTCATTGTTCTTGACGGAAAGACCGAACATAATACCGCCGATCAGCGCGACAAGCGCACCGACACGGCGAATCCAGACAAGGAAGAAGTTGACAACTTTCTGATATGCGCTATCAGCCGTTGCGGAACCGGAACCGCTGCCGCCGCCTGCCGCGGGCGGTGCTGCCGCAAGCAGAATTGTATCCGGGGACGGGACAGCGGCAGCAACAGGCATCATAAGCGGATGCACGGCATCCGCAGACACGGAAACGGAAGCAGGAGCCGCGATAGTATCAATCTCGGCGGCGGATGCGGGAACAGCACAGAAGGAGAACAGAATCGCCATCAGAAATGCGGCGAACAGACCGGTGCGAATAGTCTTTTTCATAATCAATACCTCTCAGTCGTTACATATTTTCGAATGGGAAATCATCAAAGCGGACCTGTCCGAAGTCAGGCTCCGCGCCGACATCGGCTTCATCGGGATAGCTTTCGGAGAATACTCCGGCAAACCGAATGTCCGTCAGTGCAGACAGATCATCAAACGATTCGGGCTGTTCCGGCGGCTTTGCGCCGTAGCATACCCGTTCAGGTGCTTCGTCGGCGGCATTGGGTTCTTCGATGCTGCCGTCCTCGTTCACAATGGCGGGGGGCGGGATTTCTTCATCATCATACTCCTCTCTTGGCGGTCGGGATGCTGTTCCGAGATCGAAGCTTTCCGGTTCCTCACGGAATACTCCGAACACCGTCTCATCATCCGGATAGGTTTCTTCTAAAATATCCGGGGAAACCGTCAGGTCGCTGAATTCGCGGATTTCCTCGAATGTTGTCGGGATAAAAATCTCTGTGACTGTTTCTTCGCGGACTGAAAAGAAACCGTCTACAAATTGCTGATCAGCCGGAGGCTTGCCTGAACGAGCCGCCTCGGCTGCTTTTCTGGCGGCTTCCTGCTGCTTGCGCGCTTCATAGCGTTCGCGCTTTGCTTTCTGTTCTGCCGCAAATTCCTCAATCGTAATGGAATGAACCTGAGACAGATCAAACCGATACGCTTCATCCGCATCACCGGAGAATCTGTAATTCGGGTGTTCTTCCAGCACATACTTCTTGTTGTAAAACGGGTTTTGACCGCGCATCATCAGAATGCAGTCTGTTGTCGGAATGATGCCGACCTCATTGATTTGCAGCAGTTCTCTGCCGAGAATGCTGTTGTTCTCCGATGTGGACGGCGATTTTCCTTTGGTGCGGTTCGTCCCGCGCACATCGATCGTCTCCTTACCGAGCTGTTCGGAAATGCTTTTCAGCGTACTTTCCTCCTTACCGCCCAGGAACAGGATAGAGTCGCAGTTTCCGGGGATTTCCTCCCATGTTTTCTCGTAGCGGGATTTCAGCTGCGACATATTCTGAATAATGACGCTCAGCGACATATTCATGCCGCGGACAAAGGAAATGATGCCGTTGAAGTTCGGTATCTCGCCGCAGTTGGCGAATTCGTCCATGATGCAGCGCACATGGATCGGCAGTCTGCCTTTATGCAGGAAATTGGCACGGGTTGAAAGAACATCAAAAAGCTGCGAATACATCATCGCAGCCAGAAAGCGGAATGTGGGGTCTGTTGCGGAAATGACGATAAACAATGCCGCTTTCTCGTCTCCGAGCATTTCCAGATGGATGTTGTCGGTGCAGGTCAGGTTCTTCAGACCGGTCAGATTGAAATTGAAGGTCTTGACATTGGCACTGGATATAAAGCTCTGTCCGGTTTCCTCCGGCGCGTTTCGCAGTTCGCTGTAAAGATCAAACGCAAGCTCGCCGATTTCAGTGTTCCGGCGGTGCAGTTCCAGAAAATCCCGGTCAAGATCACAGAGATATGCAGCTTCCCGCCGCGCTTCAAAATCATCATTGCTTTCTCCCTTATTCTGTGTAAGGAAAAAGCCGTCGGGCAGCTGGCTTCCCTGGGGGGGATATTTCATGCGGCGCAGCTTCGCGGCAACTGAAAAGAAATTTAGGTGCGATTCATCTCTCGTTTCCGGAATGACCAAGCCTTTCTTTTCGCCTTCGGTGTAGTGATCTGCATCGTATTCCGATTCCGCCAGAAGAAGAAAGACGATTGCAATCAGAAGCGATTTTCCTTTTTCAGACCAGAAATCCTCTTTTTCGCCGTCACCCTTTGTTGATGTAAAGAGAACCTCGATCATGCTCTTGACCTTTGCTTCGTCTACCTGTCCGAATTCATCGTAGACATAATGGAATGGGTTATAGTTGTTGGAGTGCGCCATGTCAATCGTGTTGAACACGCGCACCTTGTAACCGGCTGCTCTCAACAGCTCGCCCTCGGCAGCGAGGATCTCTCCCTTCGGGTCGGTGACGACATAACTGGTATTGAGCTGCATGATATTCGGCTTGGCAAAACCTCTGGTTTTCTGCGCGCCTGAACCGCCGATGACAAGCACATTGAAATTCAGCTTATGATCCCATGAGTTCAGCGACAGCTTCACATCCTTATTCAGAATGATGTTATTGTCGATCTGAACGCAGCATAGTTCTCCGTGCTCATCAAATACACGCACACCCTCCGGATGCTCCGCGTCGTATCTCTTGATCGGATACTTCACCGGCTTTCCTTTATCTGCGAGTGCCGCCATTTCCTTTTCGCTGCCCCATTTCGCGCTGCCGTGCTCTGTACCTCGCCGGTGCAGTCGTTTAACATCCTCGCTGTATTTGTATAATGCGAAGATGCCGATGATCATTATGCCGAAAAAGACCATCTTGGGCGCATAGCCGCCCTTTGTCCCGAGTGCGGCAAAAATCTTTCCGGGATGTGACAGCAGATAACTGATCGACTTCCCAATCTTGCCGGAATTGACCTTCCCGTTGACAACGGAATAATCCATTGCCGCGCCCAGCAGCAGACAGATCAGCAATAATAAAGCCCCGATTATGGAATACACAATCAGGGTTGCTTTGTCTATTTTCGGTCGCGGGCGCGGCGCGTTATTTGGAGCGGACATACAGTTTATCTCCTTCTCGGCTGAGGCTTCGGTGCTTCGGGCATCGGCTTTCCGCCGCCGGGTGCGCCCTGCGTTTGCTTTGCACCGGCTGCTGCCTGATCGATCACATCCTGCGTCGGTGCCTTGTGCTGCTCATGACCGTTGCCGCCCTTTTCCGAATCAGGTTTCTCTGCATCGTGTTCAGCAGATTTCGTGTCTGTCTGCTTCGGCGTATCCTCGTCAGGAGCATCAGCTTTTGCATCCTGCTTTGCTTCTGTCTCGGCATCAGCTTCCTTTTTCGCCTCTTCTGCCTCGGTTTCCTTCGGAGCATCCTGCGCAGCTTTCTTCGCTTCCTCCGCTTTCTCGACGATCTCCTCTGCGGTCTCGACCGGAATGCCGAATTGTTCCGCGATCTTCTGCGCCGCCGATTGCTTATCTGCCGTGGAGACCTCTGCGGATTGCGTGCCGTACACAACCTTCATGGTTTCGGCGCGTACTTCCTCCAATCGCACGACTCTCTCCGGACTTTGCATCTGTGCCTTTTTGAATACGGACTTTGCCATTTCCCGTGCAGTCGCTTCAGGAATGCCATGTTCCTTATACATCTCTGTCAGAATGTTCATGCCGGTTTTCTTATCTGCAAGGGAAAGCTCCAGCGTGGTCGATGATGTACTTGTCTCTATTGTTTTGCCGTCGGCGCTTGGTGCAGATGCAGTGAATTTCACATCGAGTGTAAAAACATCTCTGTCCGTCGAGCCAAAACGATTTTTGCCGGAGCGGTCAATCGTCTGTTCCACCGAATCAATCGGTTTGAGCTTTGTTACATATTCCTGCCCGCTTGCGCCGACTGTCTTATGCTTGACCAGTTCCTCCGGCTTGAAGTCATCCATATGGAAGCTGTGATTATCAGTATAGTTTCCTGCGACTTCTCTTTCATAGTGCTGTGCCAGTCGGTCAGCCTTATCTGTCAGCGCGTGCAGCATATCCTTATTCGTGATGCCCAGCTGTTCAGTCAGAACTGCCCGCATCTTTTTATCGCTCATTTTTAGCGGGTCGAGTATCGCAAACCGTCCGGATTCGGCGTCGCGGAATACGATCCGTGACACATCATCCTTCGGTTTCAGATGCCAGCACTGATAATGCGATGCCAGCGGATGCTCTCCCTCAAGTTCTACCATTGAGCCGATATTGGCAAACTCCTCCTGAACCTTCGGAGAAACAAGCCGTTCACGGTCCGCACCGTGAAGCATCTCCTGCGCGAATTTCGCAACACACATATTCGCTTTGTTTTCGTCAAAGCCGAACTGTGCCTGAATCTGCTCGGACAGCTTTTTTCGTGTCGGAATTTCGTCAAAGGTCACGGATTTGCCGGTTCGTTTATCCATGATGGAATAGAAGCCCTGTTCGTCCTTTGAAATCGCAACATCCTGTTCCAATGCCGCATACTTCTTTGCAAATTCCTCGCGTGCGCAGCGAATCAGTTTCTCGTCCTTCGCTTCATAAAGGCAGAAGGAGCCTTGAGCGGAGGTAGGAAACATTGCAGCAACATCCAGCTTTTTCATTTCTGCCGAGAGAAACGGCATCTCCCATTCCTCGCACTTGAAATTGCCCAGCTTTTCCGGCTCAACTGCGATTTTGTCCTGAATGACCTCAGTGCAGATCTGTTTGAAAATAGGAAGATCAGAACTCCGGACACAAGCATAGATATTATCCTTGCCTTTCGGATTCTTGAAAGCGACCGGAATCCCGTACTTCTTTGCCTTATGGCATACTGCCTTCATATCCTCACGGCTCATGCCGTGCTCTGATGTGGCGATCGTGTCGCCGGATTTCTGTGCGCTCTTTTCCAGATCGCGCACTGCGGCATATCCGGGCTTCAGGTCAGTCAGGTCAGTTTCCTTGACCTTCTCCTTGCTGCCGCTGATGTTTCCGCGTCCGGCTTTACTGGCATTGCGTTCCCGTGACATTGCCATCAGTTCCCGGAACAGTCGGGCAAACATCTCCGCAATTCTGGTCGTCGCGTTCAGTCCGGTTTTTACCGCTTTCTCCGTCACCTGTAGGGTTACATTGGTGACTTCCTCGCTCATGTTCAAGATACATCACTCCTGTCTTTAGTTATTTGGTGTATAGAAAAGCCCTGATATTCGGAAACATCAGGGCTGATCGTACTATTCAGTTAGGGGTGACAGGTCTGTCACCCTCGTGCGTATTTCTTCCGCTCTTCCTCGTCAATAAGCGTTCTGTTTATCAATTTAGAAGAGTTCTCGTCTTCTATCATGTCTATCCAGTACATATACTCTCCGATATTGCAGTAACGCCACTTGCGTCGGTAAAACTCCTGAACATAGCAGTTATCGGCTATGTATCGAACTAGTCTGTGGTATAAATCATCCTTTTCTGGATTACTCCTGTCTCTGACGGTATACCAGTGTGGGATGTTTGCCATTGTTTTGGCAAACTTCCATTCAAGACCATTTATGGCACTTTGGATTGAATCGCTAAGATCCGTAGGCACAGCCATTTCATCTATTGATGCCATTCTCCAGTACCTCTTTACTTATTCAATGCGTAAGATCCCCGAAATCGCATAATTATATAAAGCATAATTCCCCGAAATCTCACTTTTTCCTGATCATAGTGACAGGTCTGTCACCCTATGCTGGCGCCACTTAATTGACAACAGTACGCAATCTCCGTATAAATTTATGTATCGTTGTCAATTATATTACGATATATTAGTTGATTGTACCTGATCTCACTTTCTACACGGGTTACAGCTGCTGCATAATTTGTTCTACTGTCCTGCAAGTATCTTCAAAAGCTATATCGCTCGCATAGTCGAATTCTTTCTGATATTTAGTCCAGAAAGATTGCAATTGCTTGCTATTGCGAACCTCATCAAGAATTGCAGCGTAATCGGCAAAAATGTGAGTACTTCCGCGCTTTGTCGCTGTCCTTTCCAATGCTTGCCGAAGAGTGTCCGGATCACACTGATCCCCACGGAGCGTATATAGAATATAAATATCATAGAAATCACGCGGTCGGGTATTGGCAATGCTGCGAGAGAGAATTGTTTCAATTTTCTCTGCAAGCACAGTTTCGAGATTATATGCCAGAACCGATAAAGTGCGCTCATCGAACATCAAAGAAAACGTATATTCAATCTCTTTTGGTGTAATCGCATCGCCGGTTGTAACATCTACGGTCAGGGGAATACTGATCGGCGGGTAATTAGCCAACAGACCGACGCGAATACCGGGATAATCGTCTATTTCACGAATATCCTCAACTCGCGTTATTTCAAAGGATACATCATCTTCGATCGAGACTGCACAAATCTCTGTAAAAATAGAACGGATTGATTCATGTGTCAGGGTGAATCCCTTGATTGTCGTGTCCATATCCATCGTTGCTCTGGTATCCAGACCGACCACAGCAGAAATCAGGAAACCACCCTTGAGAATAAAGTTGTTACGGTAGGGAGAAAGGGAAATGCGCTCAAGCAGTCGTTCCAGCATATAGTTTTGCATGACAAGCTGTGCTGAAATGTGCTTTTCAGCAGCCTTGTTCTTGATAATTGCCTTCAACTGCATCGGATTCTTTGTGATCACAGCAAAACCTCCATATAACGCAATATTTTGGATTTGACACGGAGCTGTCCTGCATACTGCATGAGCTTGTGAATGTCCTTTTCTTTTGATGCAGCATATTTTTTCATCGCGGTATTCACAATCTGCACATCGCTGCCTTGACCGCGTACAATGTCACAGAGGGTGCGCTCCAGATCGTAAACCCGAAGCGGATTGCCGCTCGGGGACTGAATCTCCGTCAATCCAAGCTGATAGGTTTTCGGTAGTGTTCGATGAATGATCAGGGGTTCAGACTCAACTGATTGAGAATGGTAACTGACGGGAAATGTCATGGTATATCTGGCTGGTGTACGATCTGAAAAGCCGTGCAGATAGAGGGCTGTATCATGTGAGAAAATTCCTCGCTGATATCTCTGTTGAAAAAGGAAAAGCTCATCTTCCCACGCATCGTTGCGCATATATAGTCCGCGGCTGATTCTGGTCAATTCACCGCTGCGAACAAGCTGCTGAAGATAGAATGGATGGATTCCGGCATCTCTCACTTGTCTGCTTGTAATCATTCCATTTGATGATGCCGCAGCCATATTCCGAATTGTCGTCAATTCATTCATGTTCTCACCTCCTATCGACAATCACACACAATATTATACTATAATTGTGTGCGATTGTCAATAGGAAGATCACATTTTTCAGAAAAAGCGCTTAATCCGGCATATAGATGAGCCCTATTTCTCGGTAATATCAGTACAGATCGTGCTAGTTTGGGGTGACAGGTCTGTCACCCTAACTGCCATCCATGCACGCATAGCTTGAGCTGCTGATCGTGCCGGTGGGAGAATTTAGACCTTCCACCCGTGAGGTCATATACTGATTTGCAGTGGCGGTCATGTTAACACGATCGCCGTTGGCATTTTCAAGAATAAGTTTGAAAAACATGGTTGCACCCCCTTTACTTTTTCGGGCTGGATGTGATATAATAAATATGATATTCCGGATGCATAAGAAGTTAATGAGTATAACAATACTTGGTTCATCTGTGCGTTTAGGCAATGATAGGAGATTCATAATGGAAGAGAAAAAATACAGTAAT
>JAEEGL015856631.1_pt1 | contig 18410 bp, 15 predicted proteins | sample 9134231 | NCBI WGS metagenome assembly JAEEGL01 (sample SAMN16246548, study PRJNA631951) | gut metagenome | biome: gut microbiome; feature: rumen; material: fiber-attached | host: Bos | place: Iran: Karaj | collected 2018-10 | reverse complement strand
TTCAGCCGTTACGGGAGGGGAACATGAAGAATACAGCCGTTCTGGGAGCGGGAAGCTGGGGCACTGCCCTGGCGATAACGCTGGGCGGAAAAGGATACAGGGTCCGCGTGTGGGATCACAACGCGGAGCGCGCCGCGCAGATGCAGCGCGAGCGCGTGAACAGGAAGTACCTGCCGAACGCGATATTCGGCAGCACTCTTTCCGTGGGAAGCTCGATGGAAGAGGCGCTGGAGGACGCCGAAGCGGTGGTTTTCGCCGTGCCGGCTCAGCAGTTCAGGGGCGTGCTTGAACAGGCGATGCCGTATCTGCCGGACGGAGTTACGGTCATCAACGTCGCCAAGGGCATCGAGCAGCATTCCCTCAAGCGTATGTCCGAGGTCGCGGACGAGGTGTTCGACCGCGAGGGCAGGCGTTTCAGATACGTCGTGCTTTCCGGACCTTCGCACGCGGAGGAGACGGGAGTAGGCATGCCGACCACGGTCACGGTCGCGTCCGCCGACCACAGCGACGCTCTTTACGTGCAGGACCTCTTTATGACCGAAAGGTTCAGAGTATATTCCGCGGACGACGTGACCGGAGTCGAGCTCGGCGGAGCGCTCAAGAACATAATCGCGCTCGGCGCGGGAATATCAGACGGCATGGGCTACGGCGACAACGCGAAGGCGGCCATGATGACGCGCGGAATAGCCGAGATCGCAAGGCTCGGAGTGGCTCTGGGCGCGGAGGAGAGGACTTTCGCGGGCCTTTCGGGCATCGGCGACCTCATAGTTACGTGCACGAGCATGCATTCGCGCAACAGGCGCTGCGGCATACTGATCGGCCAGGGCAGAAAGCCTGAGGAGGCGATCGCGGAAGTCGGAATGGTCGTCGAGGGCATATACACCACCGAGGCGGCGTACGAGCTCGCTTCGCGCACCGGCGTGGAAATGCCGATCACAGAGGGAATTTACAACGTGCTGAAGGGCAGGATCGACGCGCGCGACGCGGTGAACATGCTCATGACGCGCGACAGGAAGAAAGAATAAATGGCAGCATCCGGGGAGAACAGAAAATATCATATACAGACGTTCGGATGCCAGATGAACGAGCACGATTCCGAAACGCTGGCGGGCATGCTGACCGCGCTCGGATACACTGAGAGCGCCAATAAGCGCGACGCCGACGTCGCGATAATCAACACGTGCAGCGTGCGCGACAACGCGGACAAGCGCTTCTTCGGCACGCTCGGGCAGCTGAAGCACATTAAGGAGGAGCGCCCGGATTTCGTGGTCGCGGTCTGCGGGTGCATGATGCAGCAGCAGCACGTGATCGACCACATAAAGGACAAGTATCCGTGGGTGGACATAGTGTTCGGAACGCACAACATCCACGAGATGCCGAAGCTTCTCGACGCCGTTATAACCGAGAAGAAAAAGATAGTGGACGTCTGGGAGGAGGGCGGCGAAATAGTCGAAGGCCTTCCGGCGAAGCGCGCGTTCAGGCACAAGGCGTACGTGAACATAATGTACGGCTGCAACAATTTCTGCACGTACTGCATCGTTCCGTATACGCGCGGGCGCGAGCGGAGCAGGCGTCCGGAGGACATCGTCCGCGAGACTAAAACGCTCGTCGCCGACGGCGTCAGGGAGATAATGCTCCTCGGCCAGAACGTGAACTCGTACAAGGGCGAGGGAGCGGACGGCGCCGTCGATTTCGCTGGACTCATTTACAGACTGAACGGGATAGAAGGGCTCGAGCGCATACGCTTTATGACGCCTCACCCGAAGGACCTTTCGGACAGGCTGATCGCGGCGTACAGAGACTGCGAAAAGCTCTGCAAATACATACATCTTCCGGTCCAGTCCGGCAGCAGCGCCGTGCTGAAGCGCATGAACCGCAGATACACGAAGGACGACTATCTGCGCCTCACCGAAAAGATCAGGAGCGCGGTGCCGGGCATCGCGATGTCGACGGATATAATCGTCGGATTCCCGGGCGAGACCGAAGAGGATTTTCTGGAGACGCTGGACGTCGCGGAGCGCGTGCGTTTCGACTCGGCGTTCACGTTCCTGTATTCGATCCGCAGGGGGACTCCGGCCGCGGGATACGAGGACCAGATCCCCGAGGACGTCAAGCACGAGCGCTTCAACCGCCTCGTGGACGTGATCAACAGGATCTCGGCGGAGAAGAACGCGGAGTATATCGGCCGCGTCGAAAAGGTGCTTGTCGACGGCGCGAGCAAGACTGACCCGTTCATGATGGCGGGGCGCACCGACAGCAGCAAGCTTGTGAATTTCAGGGGCGACCGCTCTCTCGCGGGCCGCACCGTTGACATAAGGATAACTGAGAGCAAGACGTTCAGCCTTGCGGGAGAACCGGTCTGATGGATCCTTCGGAGAGACAGACGCCTGAGGCCGCGTCTTTAAGCGAACAGAGGACGACGCTTGTCGTCGCGATGATAACGTCGTTTATAACGTCGTTCTACGGCAGCGCGCTCAACCTTTCCGTTCCGGCCATCGGCGCGGAATTCAACGTAAGCGCGTCGCTCGTGGGATGGGTCGTGGAAGTGTTCATACTGACAGTCGCGGCAGTTTCGGTGCCTTTCGGCAGCATCGCCGACAGAGTGTCGAAAAAGCGCATACTTATCACCGGCATCGCGGTATTCTCGTTCGCGGCTCTCGCGTGCGGCTTTTCGGTAAACATAGTTATGCTTCTGATCCTCAGGGCGGTCGGCGGAGTGGGCGCCGCGATGATATTCGCGACAAACGCCGCGGTGCTGATAAGCGCGACGCCGCCTCAGAACAGGGGCAAAGTGATAGGACTTCAGACGAGCGCGGTATACGTGGGTCTGTCGCTCGGGCCTGTGCTCGGCGGAGCGCTCAACACGAATCTCGGCTGGCGCTCGATATTCTTCGTTTCGTTCGCGATATGCATGGCGTCGCTGTTTTCGGCGATCACAAAGCTGCCGAAAGAAAAGCCGTCCGACGAGACGGTCGGCGAGGTGCTGGCGGCGGACGCTCCCGGAAACGCGTTCTACGTGCTCATGGTCGTATGCCTGATGCTCGGACTGTCATACGCGACGCAGTTTCCGAAGGGCCCTGCGTTTCTCGCTCTCGGCGCGCTGTTTACGGTGCTGTTCATACGGCGCGAGCTGCGCGCGGAGCGCCCGGCGATACGGATAGACATGTTCACGCGGAACAAGCCGTTCACTTTCATGAACGTCGCGACGATGCTTAACTACGGCGCGATGTTTGTGATAAGCTACTCGGTATCGCTTCTGCTCCAGGTGGTTTACGGATATACGGCTCAGGCGGCGGGGCTGATAATGATAACTCAGCCTGTTATAATGGCCGTCGCGGCGCCTCTTACGGGGCGGCTGTCGGACAAGGTCGACGCCGGCAGGCTGGCGGCGTGCGGCATGGGAGTCTGCGCGCTGAGCCTGTTCCTGATGACGTTCCTGCGCGACGGAACGCCGGTCGTGCAGATAGTGCTGACGCTGGTGGTCTGCGGGATCGGCATGGGACTTTTCTCGTCGCCGAACATGAACGCGATAATGCGGACCGTCGACAAAAAGGACTTCGGATTCGCCACGTCGATCGTATCGACGATGCGCACGATGGGTTCGACCGCCTGTATGGCGATAATTACGATGATAGTTACGCTGTATCTCGGCAGACTCGCGCTCTCGGAAGCGCCGCCGGATCAGATGCTCAAGGTCATGCATACAGTGTTTATAATAAACACGCTGTTTTGTATAGCAGGTATTTTTATTTCACTGACGGGGCGCAGGAAGGCCGCGAAGGGCCGCTGAGACCGCCGCCGCAGGTGAGGGTGCCGGAACCGGATGCCCGATGAAAGGAGAACTGAGATGGAAAAGAGAAAACTGTGCTTTATCTTCATCAACCCTGAGGTCAAGGAAGAACCGAGAGAGATGGTGATGGATTTTGAAGGCGCCGAGATGCACGTTATCGCGGTGGGAAGCTACGACATGGCGGCGTCGGAAGCGAAGAGACTCGCGGATAACGGGTTCAAAAACCTCGAGTTCTGCCCGGCGTTCGGCAATATCGGCATCGGAAAGATCCAGGAGGCAGTACGCGGAAAGGCAAACGTCGGCGTCGTAAGATTCGACCTGCACCCGGGTTACGACCACGAGTCGGGCGACGGCAGATGGCTGTAGGCCGGATGACCGTAAGACCGGAAAGGCGTAAGACCGTAAGACCGGAAAGGCGTAAGACCGTAAGACCGGAGAACCGGAAGGCGGCTATAATAGCATAAGACAAACAGAACGGGCGGACCGCGCCTTAAGCGGTCCGCCCGTATGTTTTTGTGTCATAAGCCTTCGCGGCAAGGAGTCCGTCCGCCGCGGCTGCCCGCGGACTGCGGAGAGCCTGCCGGCTACAGAAGTCTGTCCGCGTATCTTTCGATGACGTAGTCCATGTCCTTGTCGCCGCGGCCCGAGAGGTTTACGAGTACGAATCCCGGATTGTCTTCGAGCTGGGCAAGCCTCATGGCGTACGCCACGGCGTGCGAGCTTTCGAGCGCGGGGATTATTCCCTCCATGCGCGACAGCTTGAAGAAAGCGTCTATAGCTTCTTCGTCGGAGACCGTGTCGTACTTGATCCTGCCGATCTCCTGCAGGAAAGCGTGCTCCGGACCGGAGGACGGATAGTCGAGGCCGCTCGCGATCGAATATACGGGAGCAGGCTCGCCGTTTTCGTCCTTAAGCATTATCGAGTTGAATCCGTGCATTATGCCTTCGGTGCCGTAGTTGAGCGACGCGGCGTGGTCGCCGAGCTTCGAACCTCTTCCGAGAGGCTCGACTCCGTAGATGTTCACCGGATCGCCGAGGAACGCGGAGAACATGCCCATCGAGTTCGAACCGCCGCCAACGCACGCGACAACGGCGTCGGGCAGGTAGCCGGTCATCTCTTTGAACTGAGCGCGCGCTTCTTCTCCTACGACCATCTGGAAATCGCGGACCATCATCGGGAACGGATGAGGGCCGAGCGTGGAGCCGATGCAGTAGATCGCTTCTTTATAGTTCTTTTCGTACGACGCGAAAGCGGAATCGACAGCTTCCTTGAGGGTCTTCAGGCCGTGAGTGACGCAGACTACGTTGGCGCCGAGGAGCTTCATCCTGGCAACGTTCGGGGCCTGCTTCGCTATATCGACCTCGCCCATGTGGATCTCGCATTCGAGGCCGAAGTACGCCGCCGCCGTCGCGAGAGCTACGCCGTGCTGGCCGGCGCCCGTCTCGGCGATAAGCTTCTTCTTGCCCATGTACTTGGCGAGAAGGCCTTCGCCCATACAGTGGTTGAGCTTGTGCGCGCCGGTGTGGTTCAGGTCCTCGCGCTTAAGGTAGATCTGCGTGGTTCCCAGATCCTTGGAAAGCCTCGCGCAGTGATATACCGGCGTAGGGCGCCCCTGGAACTCCTTGCGGATCCTCCTGAGCTCGCTGATGAATTCGGCGCTGTGAGCGATAGTCTTGTATGCTTCGGTCACTTCCTCGACGGCTGCCGTGAGCTCCGGCGTGAGATACGCGCCGCCGTATTTTCCGAAGTATCCGTTCTTGTCCGGATAGTCCTTGAGGTAAGTACTGAAGTCGATGCCGTTGACCTTATACTGTCTTTCCAATGTAAGATTCTCCTTAAGTATTTATCGTCGGGCTTTGCGCGCCGGAAAGCCCGTACGCGTTTGTGTCGTCGCTATTTCTCCTTCGGCGTATCGAACAGGGTCAGGTTTTCAGGGCCGATGTTCTTGAAACTGATCGATCCGTACCAGCTGTCCCAGAGACCGTAGTCCTCGAGCAGAGGCGCGACTTCGCCGTAAGCGTATTCGTAGATCGGCCTGAGATCGTCCGAAGAGAGATCGTCTATGAGCAGCGAATCGTACGAAAGACCGCAGACGTTGACGTTCTCCGCTATGGCGCGCGCGTATTTCTCGTCGAGCTCGGCGTATTCGCCGGCCATGAACGGATACTGTTCGCCTTCGTTGTATCTCCAGGACATGCGTTCGGATATTTCGCCCGCGATCGCCCGGGTAAGTACTTCGCGGATGTCAACGCCGTCCTTGAAGATATCTTCCATCTCAAGAGGCTCGGTCGATCCGATTCTGTAGATATGCCTTTCGTTATCGGTGTCGTCTGTCTCGTACGACCAGTCGAGCCAATCGCCGTTTTCATCCTTGTTCGAGTGTCCGATGCTCTTGTATCTGTAGATCGATTCGCAGTAGTAGTCGCCGAAACGCGTAACGTTGAGAGACGCGGTGTCGGAGATATATATGTCGTCCGCGCCGTATTGGGCTACCATACGCCTGTAAACCGGCCTGAGCTCACTTACTATCGGGTCGACGTCGAGGCTGATCCTGTCGGAGAAGAACTCTCTCATTTCGTCCGAAATGTCGCCCGGAAGTCTCAGCTCGCGCGATACGGTGAGGCGGCCGTCAGGATTCGAGTATCTGTTGCCGTCGAGTATCGCGCTTGCGGAATCATCCGAGAACAGGAAGCGATCCTGCGGCGAATCTATGTCGAAAAGATCGTTGTCGGGATCCCAGTAGCGTGTCGCGAACGCCATGTCGCTCGTGAAAGGCACGTTGACCTGAACGTACGACAATCCGTTCCATCCGGTGATGAATTCCGGCGTACCGTAGTCGAACACGAGGGTGATCCCCGGCGTTCCGAATCCGTTGATAAAGAACTTCTGATCGGCCTTTATGCCGGTGTACTCGCCCGCTAGGGTGAGGTCGTAGTACTCCCAGTTATAGAAATCGCGGCTTTATTCCTGAAGGTTGTGGTCGAGGATGAGCTCTCCGATATAATCGGAAAGGATCGCGAGACCGTCCACGTCGTCGCAGAACAGGTCCTCGAGAGCGATCTGTTCGCCGGTGTTCAGGTCGAAATTGAGCGTGCGCATATCGGATACGTACGTAAGGTTGTCGTCTCCGTCAGGCGCCTTGTACGTGCTGCTTTTGAATACTCCCACGGAAAGAATGTTGTTGAAGTTCGCGTACGAGTTGCATTCCATGGAGTAAGTGCCGCAGTTGTACCATTCCATTTCCTCGGGCTCCGGTTCCGGGCCGAGATACGATCTGATTCCTCTGTACGGAGGAACGTCGGACGCGCGGAGCTCGTCGTACGTATCGATGATCGCCTGGTTGATCTTGTCTTCTACGTCCATGTCCTTGAGGCCGTAGATGTACGCGCAGCCGGGACGCTCCGAATCATCGCCGTAGTGCTCGAACACCAGACGGTTATATACTCCGTACGTCACGTTCTGAGGCGACTGCACGGCGCCGCCGTTGCGCATGGCAGGCTGCGAGCCGCTGCCGGAATCGTCCCCGGACCGGTCGCCGGAATCCTGCGCCGTATCAGGAGCCTGAGCCGGCTGGTTCTGCCCGCACGACGCGAGACTGAAGCACAGCGAAAGGCAGAGCGCCAGGCACAGGATTATTGCTGTAGTGCGTTTCATGGTTAATCCTCCTTAGGAATGTACCCCTGAGCGACCGCGATCGCCTTGCCCTCGTCGGAGCATACCCAGTCGATCAGCTGGCGGACCGGGCTGTCCTCAGGCGTATCCGCTCTGATTACCATGAGCGAAGGATTGATGATCGGGTAGGTGCCGTTTCCGATAGTCTCGTCGCTCGGCTCGATACCGTCGATCTGCAGGAGCTTGATCTTGTCGGAATAGTGCATGTTGGCGACGTAGTAATAGTACGAGTAGCCGATCGAATCCTCGGCGTTGTCATACGCGGCAACGGCGTCGATTATACCTTCCATGGAAGCGATGACCTTTTCGGTCGGGGCTTCCATTATCTCTTCTTCAGGGCATACGTACTTGTACATGCCGGTCTGGCTGCCGGAGTTGTTCGGGCGCTGGAAAGCCACGATCTCCTTGTCCTCGCCGCCGACCTCGCTCCAGTTGGTGATTTCGCCGGTGTAGATGTCGTGGAGCTGCTGGATCGAGAGGCTGTCAACAGGGTTGTCCTTGTTCACGAAGAACACGAAGCCGCCGTTGAGGAACGGAGTCGTCTCGAACTGGACGCCGGCCTGTTCGGCCGCGGCCTGCTGCTCGGAAGAAGGCATCGAGCAGAATATCATATCCACGGAACCGTTGATAAGGTTGTCGTAAGCGCCGTCCGTCTTGCTGCACTGCACGTACTGACGCGCGGTGTCGATGTCTGTCTGGAGCACGCACGCGGCCATGGCCTCGTAGTATGGTGCGAGAGCCGTCGCGCCGTCGATCTTAGGAAGCGTATCGAAGGTGAACGTGAGGCTCGGGACTTCGGGCACCTCGTAGCGCGGAGTCTGCTCGGTATCGGACGCTTCGTCGGACGGAGTCTCCTGATTCGCAGGAGTCTGCGTTCCGCAGCCGACAGCCGTAAAAGCGAGCAGGCAGAGCACCAGCAGCAAAGCGGTCGTCTTTTTAATCGTTTTCATTGTAAAATCCCCCTTTTATCAGTTGATCGTTCATAGTTGTGTGATGTCAAAGCCGTGATCAACATCCCGAAGTACAGGCACATACCTATACAATTATAATATACACATATAATTGTTGAATGGCAACAGTCGGCGGGACGAGAAATAATTGTATACATGTACACTGATACTTGTGAATCAGCGCTTCGCGTGTTATCATTAATTGTTCTGACAGGTATTTTGCGGAACGGACTGAATTCGTTAAACAACTGCCGCCCCGGGCGGCCCGATATACGAAAGGAAGAGAGAAATGTACTTTAACTACCTCGACAAGGTCGATCCTGAAGTCGCTGCGATGATCAGACGCGAGCTGGCTCGTCAGCAGAACAAGCTGGAACTCATCGCTTCCGAAAACTACACGAGCAAGGCTGTAATGGAAGCGAACGGCAGCGCTCTTACCAACAAGTACGCGGAAGGATATCCGGGCAAGCGCTTCTACGGCGGCTGCGAGCACGTGGATGAAGTGGAGACTATCGCCATCGAGCGTGCCAAGAAGCTGTTCGGCGCCGAATACGTAAACGTTCAGCCGCACTCCGGCTCGAGCGCGAACCTCGGCGTATACTTCGGAGTTCTCGAACCGGGAGATACCGTAATGGGTATGGATCTCTCGAACGGCGGACACCTTACGCACGGATCCCCTGCGAACCTCTCCGGAAAGTATTTCAACTTCATTCCTTACGGACTCAACGACGTTACCGAGCGCATCGACTTCGACCAGGTTCGCGACCTCGCGAAGAAGCACAGACCGAAGCTCATCGTTGCGGGCGGCAGCGCGTATCCGAGAATCATCGAGACCGAAAAGTTCAGAGAGATCGCTGACGAAGTCGGCGCTATGCTGATGGTCGACATGGCTCATTTCGCGGGACTCGTAGCGGGCGGAGCTCATCCGAACCCTGTAGAGTACGCGGATATCGTTACGTCGACGACTCACAAGACTCTTACAGGACCTCGCGGCGGCGTGATCTTCGCGAAGGCCGAATACGAAAAGGTTCTCAACAAGGCTATATTCCCGGGAATCCAGGGCGGCCCGCTCGAGCACGTTATCGCCGGCAAGGCGGTATGCTTCAAGGAAGCGCTCCAGCCTGAATTCAAGGTCAAGATGCACCAGATCGTTTCGAACGCGAGAACGCTGGCGGACGAGCTGATGAAGCACGGCTTCGAGCTCGTTTCGGGCGGCACGGACAACCACCTGATGCTCGTAAAGCTCATGAACAAGGGACTTACGGGCAAGGAAGCCGAAAAGATGCTCGACGACGCGAATATAACGCTCAACAAGAACGCTGTTCCGAACGATCCGCAGAGCCCGTTCGTTACGAGCGGCGTGCGCATCGGAACTCCGGCGCTTACGACGCGCGGATTCCTCGAGGCGGATATGGTAAAGGTCGCCGAGGCGATCTCGCTCGTGCTCGACAACCCGGGCAACGCGGCCAAGACTGAAGAGGCCAAGGCCATCGTCAAGGCGCTCGTTGACGCACACCCGCTTTACTAAAGAAACCTGAAGCCGCGCGGTGACATGCCGCGCGGCGTTTATAACAGAAGGGAAACAAGAGTTTGAGATTATTCGCCAACAGATACGTGCTGATACTGCTCGTGATAATGCTCATCGGACACATGTCCGAGATCGCGAGCAACCCGGCGGCGTGGATCAGAAACCTGATAATAATGCTTCCGGGCATCGTTATCGGCCTTTCGTTCCACGAGTTCGCGCACGCCTATTCGTCGTATAAGCTGGGCGACCCGACGCCGCTCAACCAGGGCAGAGTCACGATAAGCCCGACGGCTCACGTGGATCCGGTCGGACTGTTCTGCCTGATCTTCGCGGGCTTCGGCTGGGGCATACCGGTACAGATCAATCCGCTTTATTACAAACACAGACGCAGGGACGAGCTCATCGTGGCGCTCGCGGGCGTCGTTATGAACCTGTTCATCGCGTTCTGCGCCATGGCCGCGCTCAAGGCGTACGTGACGCTCGGCGGAGAATTCGTGTTCACCGATATGGGCATGGGGATACTGCAGATGATCCAGGAGATTGTGATCATAAACCTCGTTCTCATGGTGTTCAACCTGCTGCCGGTGCCGCCGCTCGATGGCTGGAACGTAATAGTTCAGATATTCGACCTGACGAAGACCGAATTCTACTGGAAGGTGTACGACAAGGGCATCTGGATCCTGCTGATACTGATAATCTTCAACATCACCGGAAGGATACTGTCGCCTGCGGTGAGCGGACTGTACGGCATGCTGACCGGCATATTCTTCTGATCGTGTTTCGCGGCGCGGCTGCGCGGGTATCATATCAATATCAAAACGGCACAAACGGAGGCATATAATGATAATAGCGGCTACTTATGACAACGGCAGCGTGTTCCAGCATTTCGGACACAGCGAGTATTTTAAGGTATACGAGATAGAGGACGGCAAGGTCAGGGATTCGAGAGTGATCGGTTCAGACGGTCAGGGCCACGGCGCACTGGCCGGCCTTCTGGCGACGAAGCAGGTCGGAGCTCTGATCTGCGGCGGGATCGGACCGGGCGCCGTACGCGCGCTGGAATCCTTCGGAATCAAGGTGTACGCGGGCGTAAGCGGAAGCGCCGACGCCGCAGTGGAAGCGCTCCTCGCGGGAACGCTTGACTACAGCGAGCAGGCGAACTGCGATCACCACGCCCACGAAGACCACGGCGAAAGCTGCGGAGACCACGGCTGCGGAAGCCACGGGGATCACGGCTGCGGAAGCCACGGCTGCCACTGAGGCCGCTGAGGCGCGAATCGGAACGTGCCCGGCTCAGACGCGCGGGCGGATGCCGTCAGCCGCAATAAAAATGGAAAGAGTACCGCGTCCCGGAAGGGACGCGGTTTTTCGTGCGCTTCTCGCGGTGAATTGTTAGCACTCTTTTGCGGTGAGTGCTAAATTTTTGTTTACAAACGGTTTTCGCGGTGTATAATATAGTCGTAGGACGAAAAACACGAGTCCGCCGGAGCGCCCCGGGCGACCGGCAGGACCGTGAAAATACATTCATATCAAGCGCTTTTGGCGCCAAAAGGGGATGATTATATGAACATCGACAAATACACTCAGAACGCGCAGAATGCGATAATCGACTGCCAGAACATCGGACTGCAGGAAGGCCATCAGCAGCTCGACGTGGAGCATCTGCACCTCGCGCTGATGAAGCAGTCGGACGATCTGATCCCGAAGCTCGTGCGCCTCATGGAGGCGGATCCGGCGCGGATAACGGCGGACCTTCAGGCGGAGATCGACAAGCTGCCTAAGATCGCGGGCGGCGGCGACAACATGTATATGTCGCGCAGGCTCAACCAGCTGTTCCTGAACGCCGAAAAGAGCGCGCAGGACTTCAAGGACGAGTACGTAAGCGTTGAACACATGTATCTTGCGATGCTCGACGAAAAGGGCACGCCAACCGCGAACATACTCAGAAAGTACGGGATCACAAAGGAGAAGTTCCTGCAGGCTCTGACCAAGGTAAGGGGGAACCAGAGAGTCACAAGCCAGAACCCGGAGGACAACTACGACGCGCTCAACAAGTACGGCCGCGACCTCGTCGAGATGGCGAGAGAGGGCAAGCTCGATCCTGTTATCGGAAGGGATTCCGAGATCAGACACACCATACAGATACTGTCCAGAAGGACCAAGAACAACCCTGTGCTCATAGGTGAGCCGGGCGTCGGCAAGACAGCCGTAGTCGAGGGCCTCGCGCAGAGGATCCTGCACGGCGACGTGCCGGAAGGCCTTAAGGACAAGACTATTTTCGCGCTGGACATGGGCGCGCTGATCGCGGGCGCGAAGTTCAGAGGCGAATTCGAAGAGAGACTGAAGGCCGTCCTCAACGAAATCGAAAAATCCGAGGGCAGGATAGTCCTCTTCATCGATGAGATCCACAACATCGTCGGCGCGGGCAGGACGGAAGGCTCTATGGACGCCGGCAACCTGCTGAAGCCGAAACTCGCGCGCGGAGAGCTGCACTGCATCGGCGCGACGACGCTCGACGAATACAGAAAGTACATCGAAAAAGACGCGGCGCTCGAAAGACGTTTCCAGAAGGTGCTCGTGGACCAGCCTACGGTCGAGGATACCATCTCGATCCTGAGAGGCCTTAAGGAACGTTTCGAGATACACCACGGCGTAAGGATCACAGACAACGCGCTGATCGCGTGCGCTACGCTTTCCGACAGATATATCACCGACAGATTCCTGCCGGATAAGGCCATAGACCTCATGGACGAAGCGGCGTCGAAGATCAGGACCGAGATCGACAGCATGCCTGCGGAGCTCGACGAGATCTCCAGAAAGATAATGCAGCTCGAGATCGAGCGTCAGGCTCTCGGCAAGGAGACAGACAACGCTTCGAAGGCGCGTCTTGACCATATCGAGAAGGAACTCGCGGAGCTCAAGGCGGAAGACGCCGCGATGCGCGCGCGCTGGGAGAACGAGAAGAAGGCCATCGTGGACGCGAAGGCTGTAAAGCAGCAGATCGAGGACGTTAAGCTGCAGATCGAGGCGGCGGAGAGAAACTACGACCTCGAAAAGCTCGCGCAGCTGAAATACGGCGCGCTTCCTGAACTCGAAAAGAAGCTCGAGGCCGAGAAGGAAAAGGCTGAGACCGACGGCGAGGAGAGACTGCTGAAGGAAGAGGTCGGCGAGGAAGAGATCGCCGAGGTCGTATCGCAGTGGACCGGGATCCCGGTAAGCAAGCTCGTGGAATCCGAGCGCGAAAAGCTGCTCAGACTTCCTGAGATACTGCATAAGAGAGTCATCGGCCAGGATAAGGCGGTCGAGGCGGTCGCCGAAGCCGTACTGCGCGCGAGAGCGGGCCTGAAGGACGAGAACAGACCTATCGGATCGTTCATATTCCTCGGACCTACAGGCGTCGGCAAGACAGAGCTCGCCAAGGCGCTTTCGGAAGCTCTGTTCGATTCCGAGAAGAACATAATAAGAATAGATATGTCCGAATACATGGAGAAGCACTCCGTTTCCAGACTGGTCGGAGCGCCTCCGGGATACGTCGGCTATGACGAGGGCGGCCAGCTCACCGAGGCGGTGCGCAGAAAGCCGTACAGCGTAATCCTGTTCGATGAGATCGAAAAGGCTCATCCGGACGTATTCAATATTCTGCTCCAGCTCCTGGACGACGGCCGTCTGACCGACAACCAGGGCAGGACCGTGGACTTCAAGAACACCATAGTAATAATGACTTCGAACATCGGAAGCTCGTATCTGATCGACAACATCCGCGAGGACGGCACGATCGACGATTCTGTCCGCGAGGACGTTCTGAACGAGCTGAAGAGGTACTTCAGGCCTGAGTTCCTGAACAGGATCGACGATACCGTAGTATTCTCGCCTCTGACCGCAAAGCAGATCGAGCAGATCATCGGCATCGCGATGAAGGGGCTCGCGGCAAGACTCGAAGCGCGCGAGATGCACATCGAGCTCACGCCTGCGGCCGCGGCGTTCATCGCGGGCGAGGCGTACACCCCGGCTTACGGCGCCCGTCCTGTGAACAGGTACCTGCAGAAGTACGTCGAGACCGAGATCGCGGAGAAGATCGTACGCGGAGAGATGTCCGACGGCGATACAGTAACCGTGGACGCGGAGAACGGCGGACTCGTATTCAGAGTCACGAAGGGAACCGCGGAATAATCCGGAGCCGCGCGGCAATCGTATGCGGAGGATAGATCCGGCGGGCGGCCGGAGTCGGCATGCGGCTTGCGAAGCGGAAAAAGCAAAATAAAGAAGGGCGGCAGTGGAAACTGCCGCCCTTTTTGTGCCTTCATTCTTGCCCCGAGCCGCCGGATCGACCGGCTCGCGATCAATAATGTCTCGCGAACGAGCTGTCCATGTGGCGTTGCATCGCCGCGGCCGCGCGCTCTTCGTCGCGGTCCTTCAGTGCCTCGAATATCGCCCTGTGCTCCTCGAGCACGTCGTCCAGATACTGCTTGTCGGTGACCGTCGGCGTGCTGAGCTTCGGGTTTTTGTTGCCGAGCTTTATATATATCTGATACGTCGACAGAAGATGCGCGATCTTCTTGTTGTGCGTCGCCGAATAGATGACCTGGTGGAAGTTGGTGTTTATGTTCAGCATCTTTTCCAGGTCGTTCTTCATCGTGTAGAACTCCATGAACTCGAACGTTTCCTGAAGCGTCTCGAATTCCTCGTCCGTCATGCGCTCGCACGCCCAGCGCACAGCCTGCACCTCGTAGATCCCTCTGAGGACGTACATGTCGCGGAGATCCTGCTTGGTGAAGCCGAGCACGAACGCGCCGCGGTTCGGTATCGTCTCGATCAGACCTTCCGATTCGAGCTGGCGCAGCGCCTCGCGGACCGGCGTCCTGCTGACCTGATACTTGTTGCAGATTTCCTGCTCGGTCAGCTTCTGACCCGGGTCGAGAGCGCTGAGAACGATGTCGTCGCGGAGCCTGTAAAAGAGATCGGTCGAAAGTGAAACGTTTATGCCCTTTACTCCTGAAATGTCGTTTGTGGTGAGTGCCATATCGGTACCTCGCATTCCGCATCCCGCTCGGGGAGCGTCTTTCAGTTCAGCTTTGAAATAACGTATTCGGCGAATTCCGCGCCTGTAGCGCCGTCGGATCTGCCGGTTATAACGAGCCTGCGCTCGGTGTTCGCGCATTCGTCGATAGCGGCGTTAAGCCTGTCGGACTTCTCCTGATATCCGATGTGAGAGAGGAGCATAGCCGCCGCGCGGAGTATGCTGCAAGGGTCCGCGTAAGCTTCGCGGCCTTCCTCGACCATGCGTACGGCAGAGCCGTGGATCGCTTCGAACATCGCGTACTGCTTGCCGACGTTCATGCTTCCGGCCGTGCCTACGCCGCCCTGGAGCTCCGCCGCCTCGTCCGTAAGGATGTCGCCGTAGAGGTTAGGCAGTATGAGTACCTGGAACTGTCCGCGGCGCTTCTCGTCGATGAGCTTCGCGGTCATGATATCGATGTACCAGTCGTCGACCTCGATTCCCGGATAGTCCTTCGCGACGTTCTTGCAGATGTCGAGGAACAATCCGTCGGTCGCCTTTACGACGTTTGCCTTTGTGACGATGGTAACGCGGTTCTTGCCGTTGTTCTTCGCGTATTCGAACGCGAGGCGGGCGATTCTTTCCGTGCCCGGAACAGTCGCGATCTTGAAGTCGATCGCGATGTCGCCGCCGATCTCGACGCCGTCGTTTCCGAAAGCGTAGAGGCATTCGGTGTTTTCGCGGAAGAACGTCCAGTCGATGCCGAGCTCAGGCACCTTTACAGGGCGCACGTTCGCGAAGAGGTCGAGCTCGCTGCGCATGGTCACGTTCGCGCTGCCGATGTTCGGCCACTTGCTTCCCTTGGAAGGCGTCGTGGTAGGGCCCTTCAGGAGCACGTCGCACTTTTTGATCTCCGCGAGCACGTCGTCGGGGATCGCCTTGCCGCATGCCGCGCGGTTCTCAATCGTGAGTCCGTCGATCGTGCGGAGCTCGATCTTTCCGGCCGCGATCTCTTCCGCGAGGAGCTTTTCGAGCACTGTGCGGGCGTGAGCCGTGATAGCGGGGCCGATGCCGTCTCCGCCGATGATTCCGATAACGATCGTGTCGAGCGAAGCGAAGTCCTTGAAGTCGGCCGCCGATCTCATGCGCTCAACGCGCGCGAGCTGCTTGTCGACTATCGCTTCGAATTTAGCCATATATTCCTGTTTGTTGATTTCCATGTTTCTGTCCTTCCTGTATGTCACGGACGGCGTGTTTCCGACCGCCGCGGCATCGCTTTATGCCGTCCGCATTCAAGCCTTCGCCGCGTTTTCTGCGCCGTTAAGCCTTCGCCGCCGCCTTTATCGAGTTGATCTTGCCGCCGTTCAATATCATGTTCACGTCCGGCTCGGAGAAGTTGGTGATCGTGCGTATCTCTTTTCCGGAAGCGGCGTCCTTTACGATGACTTCGCCGGTCGCGACCTGCTCGCGGGCGTTCTCGATAACGAGATCGGCGCCGAGCGCGAGTGCGTCGTAGTCGGCCGGATCAGCGAATACGAGAGGCATGATGCCGCTGTTGATGAGGTTCGCTCTGTGGATGCGCGCGAACGACTTCGCGATCACGAATTTGACCCCGAGATAGAGCGGAGCGAGCGCCGCGTGCTCTCTGCTCGAGCCCTGGCCGTAGTTCTCGCCGCCGATGATTGCGCATTTTCCGGCCTTCTTGCATCTCTCGGAGAAGCCGCTGTCGATCTTCTCGAAGCAGTAGTTCGCGAGGTGCGGAACGTTCGAGCGGTAAGGAAGCATCCTCGAATCCGAAGGCATGATATCGTCCGTGGTGATGTTGTCGCCCGCGTGGAGCACTACCTTTGCCTCGACGGTGTCAGGCAGCTTTACGTTGCGCGGGAACGGCTTGATGTTCGGACCCATCTCGACCGCGGTGTTTTTGGTGTCGCAGCCCTCCGGATAAACGATGAAGTTGTCGTTCGGAGTGAAATCGCAAGGCGCGATCTCAGGGAGCACGACGCCCGAGGTCATGCCGTCGGTGAGCACTCCGCGGATAGCGGATATAGCCGCGGTCTCAGGGCTTACGAGATAAACTCCCGCGTCCAGAGTTCCGCTTCTGCCCTTGAAGTTTCTGTTGAATGTGCGGAGCGATACGGCGCCCGACTTAGGCGACTGCCCCATGCCGATGCATGGACCGCAGGCGCATTCGATGACTCTCGCTCCGGCGGAGATGAGGTCCGCGAGAGCGCCGTTTTCAGCCATCTTCGCGAGGATCTTCGCGGATCCAGGAGCGATCACGAGGCTTACGTCCGGATGGACCTTGTTGCCTTTAAGTATGGAAGCGACCTTCATGAGGTCGGTGTACGACGAGTTTGTGCAGCTTCCGATGGCGACCTGATCGACCTTGATGCCGCCGATGTTCTTTACGGTGTCAACGTTGTCAGGGCTGTGAGGCATCGCGGCGAGCGGTTCGAGAGTCGAGAGGTCGATGGTGAGCTCTTCGTCGTAAACCGCGTCCGGATCGGCGCTGAGAGGAACGTAGTCCTTTTCGCGGCCTTCCTGCTTAAGGTAAGCGCGCGTGTTCTCGTCGCTCGGGAATACGGAAGTGGTCGCGCCGAGTTCGGCGCCCATGTTCGTTATTGTGGCGCGGTCGGTAACGGAGAGAGCCATTACGCCGTCGCCTGTGTATTCGATGATCTTGCCGACGCCGCCTTTAACGGTGAGGTGCTTCAGAACGCAGAGGATAACGTCCTTGGCCGATACCCACGGTCTGAGCTTTCCGGTCAGCTTTACGTTTACCACTTTCGGAACGGGCAGGGAGTAGGTGCCCTGAGCCATGGCGACAGCGACGTCGAGGCCGCCCGCGCCGATGGCGATCATTCCGAGACCGCCGCCCGTAGGCGTGTGGCTGTCGGAACCGAGCAGAGTCTTGCCCGGGATGCCGTAGTTCTCGAGGTGGAGCTGGTGGCAGATGCCGTTGCCCGGCTTCGAGAAGAGCACGCCGTGGCGCTTCGCCACGCTCTTTATGAACGCGTGGTCATCGGCGTTTTCGAACCCCGTCTGGAGCGTGTTGTGGTCGATGTAAGCCACGGACAGTTCGGTCTTTACCTTTTCGACGTCCATCGCTTCGAGCTGCAGGTACACCATCGTACCCGTCGAGTCCTGCGTGAGCGTCTGGTCTATGCGGATTTTGATTTCCTCGCCGGGAACGAGATTCCCCTCGACGAGGTGAGCTTCCAGTATCTTATACGCGAGCGTTTTACCCATAGAATTGTCTCCTTTTTGCAGTCATCCGGGCCGGACCGGGCCATTTTTCCGCGTCGGGAAAGCGGAGCGTTCCGGCAATTTGTATACAAGTATACCGCACATACGATAAATGTCAACAGCAAATGGACGTCGGTCAAAAATAAAGTGCTTTCAGGGGTGATAATTGTGGTAAAAAACCGTTGAAAAAAACAACCGTACGGAGTACAATTAATTTCCGACCC
>JAEEGL012560746.1_pt1 | contig 18410 bp, 21 predicted proteins | sample 9134231 | NCBI WGS metagenome assembly JAEEGL01 (sample SAMN16246548, study PRJNA631951) | gut metagenome | biome: gut microbiome; feature: rumen; material: fiber-attached | host: Bos | place: Iran: Karaj | collected 2018-10 | reverse complement strand
TACTGGAAGTTGGTGGCGAGGTTGCTTTTGAAAAAGAGAGAGCTGACCAGCTGGAAAAAGCAAAGACAGCTTTGGAGATAGAAAACAAAAAGTTGAAGGAAGAAGCCCAGAAGAAACAGAACCAGTTTTTTTATGGTGCTTTGATTGGTGGAGCTGGTGGCGTTGTTGTTACCAGTTTAGTTTTCAGTTTAGTTATGGGGATTTGCAAATGATTTCAAGTAAAGGAAAAATGAAAGGTCTTGTTACTGTCACTGTTCGTGACTGTAACGGAAATGTGAAGTATTACAAAAATGGATTCTGGCGTCGTATGTTGAGGCTTCCTGCTAAGCCTATGATTTTCAAACATCACAACACAATTACAAATCAGGGTGACGGCTTGATTGCAGATCTTCTGATTTCGAATCCAACACAGAATAAGGTGGATGCAACAAACGGCTACATGAGAGTTGGTACAGGATGGACCGGCTCTACTCCTAAGAACAACACGGGTGTAAACACACCGACAGGTTCATTCAAAAAGCTTGACTCTACTTATCCAAAAACACAGGCTGCTTTTGGTTCGTCCGGACAGAACGTTGTTCTTTATAGAACAAGTTTTGCTGCAGGTGACCTCAACGCAAATGGAATTAACGAAGTTGCTTTAATGAACGGAAACACAGCTGCAGCTAAGTGTCTTGCTTACGCTCAGATTACACCTGCAGTAAATGTAACTTCTGCAGACAGCCTTCAGATTGACTGGCAGATTACTGTAAGCGGATCCTGATTATGAGTAACTCAATTATTGGCAACACTGGAGAGCCGCAAGAATTTCTTTCCTGGTATGAAACAGAAATTGGTGAAGATGAATATGAAGATCTTGAGGGCGAGTTTGTATTTGAAACTGACATAACTGGATTCAGAGCAATTTGTCCTAAGAACTCCCAGACTACAACTGTCAATTTCAAGTATTACTACTATGCTCCGACTTCGGAATGGTATTGGGATTATAACTATAGTTCAGGTTATACTCCGCTTATTCCTCTTGTGTATTCCTGTGACAGTGACTGGAACCTTATGGAATGTTTGAATCAGTCTCTTGTTGAAACAAGCATGACGAATCAGGGAAACGGCTGGAAAACTGTAACTGCAACGCTTAAAAGGAAATTGCGACGGGGAGAGAGAATTTTCTGTGGTATTTATTCTGACCGTATGGGATTTGCCATTCTTGAAGAAAGTGATTATGATACAACAAGTTGTTATCAGTATTTCGCAAATGAAAGACGCAGAAACTATTCTTCTCAAATTGCTTATATTACTTCTGCAAATTTCTTAAGTAAACAACGTAATCTTAATTGTGATTACGAAGTATGCCTTTACATTGAGTATGAAAATGAAATTGAATCTGTAGCTTACACGAGAACTGTTATTGGAAATGTAAGAGCTTCAACAGGAAACAACCGAAAGATGATTTGGAAAAGAACTCTGAGGCCTGGTGGAAATGTTTCTTCATACTTAAGTCGGAAATCTGTGTGGAAAAGGAATACGAGTTCATCTGGGACTGTAGCAAGTGCAAGTCAGAGATATAATCTTTTGAAGCGTGGGAGTGCATCCGGATTTTCTGTTACGACTGAAAACTCAAACAAGATTTTCTTTTTCAGATTTCTTGAAGGTTCCAGCTCTCTTATTTCCAGAGCATCGCGAGCCTGCAGAATGAAGATTGAAAACTCTGATGACTTTTCGTTATCTGACAGTTTACAGCAGCTTCTTTTGATTATTCGTTCGTGCTTTTCATCAGCTGAATCAACTGAAAGTTTAAGACTTAAAGCGGACTACAAAAGGATGCCGGAATCTGTTGTTGATGATGAAGAATCAATTATTCGCTGGGGTGTGAGTTTCAGGAGTTTTACAGATGAAGTTGAGTTTGAAGCTCGTCCTTTTGCCTCACGATTATTCTTCCGAACAGTTCAGACTGTAATGAGTTTGTGGGATTGGATTAGAGGAAAAATCCGTGAGGCTAATAATGTGGTGACATTGTATTGTCCTGTGGATTTGGAAATTACCTTGGAGTGTAAAGTATGAAGCGGATCTATAAAAGTAAATCAAAACTCAGGCTTCAGATTGATACTTGTTGCGACCTTTCTGGATATCAGATTGTGGAGATTGCTGCTCAGAAGCCGGATAACAGTACTGTGACATTTCCGGCTGTCGTAAAGGATATTGAGAAGGGGCTTGTGTTTTATGACATTCAATCTGAAGAGGATATAGACCAGAGCGGCTGGTGGAGGTTCTGGCCTCAGATTGTTTTTGATGATGACAGAACTGCATGCGGTCGGGCGATTCGGGTGTTTGTGTATGAAGAAGGTCAGTAAATATATTATTGAGGTTGATCCTGTTTTTGAAGAAACCTGGCAAGCTGCAAAACTTTTTTTTAGTGAGTTTGCTGGTAATGTGAAATTCTATAAGAAAATCAGGATGCTTTCTGCTTGTGAAAGTGATGAAGAAGCGGACAAAATGGTTTTGTGGTGGGAAAATGAAATGTTTTATTATTACCCGCATTCACTTGGTGTTTTGATGGAATGTAACGAGAAAATTGAAGAACTTGTCGGGAACTACAATGTGCTGGATGCTTTTTCACAATTAAAAACAAGATTGATTTTTTCTTACCGAATCTTAAAAGAAAAAGGAATGATTGATGGATGATAAAGAACTGAATGAAAAAGAAAGAGCCGCTATTGAAATACTAAGCCGGGACTTGCGAGCAAACAAGTTTGTAAAAGGTGAAATGCAGTTTACAGACATCACTAACCGCGATTACTTTCTTAAGGCTTATGGTGATATTATCCGTTATTGCATTACCTGGAATAAGTTTCTTTTTTGGAACGGTACGAACTGGGACATTGATACCAGAGGTCGTGTAGCGGAACGTTGTATAAAGTTTGTGCATCAGATGTATCGCGGACTTCGTATGATTACCGACAGAAATCTTCAGAATGCTTTTGAAAAACATCTGATTAAAAGTGAAAGCTTTCGCCGCATTCAGGCTCTGGAAGGTCTCTTAAAAATGAGTGAAGAAATTAAGGTTGAGGATTTTGAGCTTGATACTGATATATACCTCTTTAATATAGAAGGAGTAACATTGAATCTCAAAACCGGTAAAGCGAAAGAGCCAAATATTAAAAATCTGATTACAAAGAAAAGCCGTTTTATTTATAACAAGGATGCGGAGTGCCCGACGTGGAATCTTTTTCTTTTGCAGATTTTTAACAAGGATGTTGCTTTGATCCGCTTTATTCAGAAGGCTATGGGATATGCGCTTTCTGGTGATGTTAGCGAACAGTGTCTGTTTATTCTCTGGGGAACTGGTGCAAATGGTAAGTCTACGTTCTTGAACGTGCTTCAATATTTGTTTGGTGACTATGCCTGCAGCACAATGATTGAAACTTTTATGAAGAAAAACTCTGAGCAGAGCAATGACCTGGCAAGACTGAAGGGTGCAAGACTTGTTACTACGAGTGAGATTGAGCAGGGAAAGCCGCTTAGTGAAAGTTTGATAAAGACTGTTACTGGAGAGGATGAACTGACGGCTCGTTTTCTCTATGGGGAATATTTTTCTTTTAAGCCAACATTTAAGATTTTTATGGCGACTAATCATAAGCCGAAAATTCGTGGAGCAGATAACGGTATCTGGCGGCGCATTAAGATGATTCCTTTTACTGTCACTATTCCGCCGGAGCAGAGAGATAAGAAACTTACAGAGAAACTGATAGCAGAAAACAGCGGAATTTTGAACTGGCTGATTAAGGGGTATGCGATGTGGAGAAAAGAAGGATTGAGCGAAGAGCCGGAAGCAGTCCGTGAGGCTAATGACGAATACAGAATGGACATGGATGTGGTAGGCACTTTTGTTAATGATTGCTTTGAAATTGATGCAAGCCTAAAGTGGCGTCTTCATACTAAGATTTTATATGAGACTTATATTAAATGGTGCTCAAAGAATAATGAACGTGCTATGAGCCAGAAGTGGCTGGGATTACGAATGCAGGAAAAGGGATTTAAGAGGATTGCGACTCACGGGCAGCGGCTTTGGCTGGGACTGGTGCTACGGGAGGAATGGAGGGTATAAAAGTAGTTAAATCTTGTCCTTTTGTCGAAAATATAAGTAAATATAATCACAAAAGGAGCTGCTTAATGACAAAAGAAAACGAGAAAAACTTGTTGATGGTTATTGCTGAAAGAAGCTTGTCGAATACGAAATTTATGGAAGAATATGGAATTAAGTGTACTAAATGTGATGCAGCATATAAAGGCCATGAAAACGACGATGACCCGCCAGATGAAGTTGTTGAAGAATATAGCCGGCTTTTTAATGAAGAATTTGCAGAGCAGCTTTCTAAGATATTGGAAAAAAATGTACCTAAGACTTTATTCTATGATTTGATTTATGGGATAGAATAACGTTAGGCGTGAAAATACATAAGGCTCCCCCGAAGGCAATAAGAGTTGATGCTGGACATCGGGGAGAGTTGGAAGCTGATTACAAGGTCTAATCAGTTTACTAATTTTCCGAAAACTTTGTATACATTTTTACGGTAATTTCTACTTTCTTTAAATACTTATTTGTCAGATTCACTTAACAATAAATCATAAAATTTCTTTAAATCAAAATCCTAAATTTACTTCATTAAATTAAATATCATTAGGTATCACAAATTATATTAGTAAAATTCTTTCATTTATTGTTTAATGAAAAATAAGCTTCATTTATCAAATTAAAATCGCAAGGAAGTTTTTTAATTACAGAATTAATACCATATTCATTCTTCAGTTTACTTTTGATAACTTTTGCTTCAGTTTCTGAAAAATAAAAACCAAAATATTCATTTCCTTTTAGTTTAAAGCTAGGTATAAATTGACATTCACCTTCAGGCAAAAAGAAATAATATAAATTATCTATTTCATCCTCGCTAAACTCTTTAGAGTGAGCTTTAAGTTTTAAGGAATATAAGTTTTTGTTTGTAAAATCTATAATAGGTTGTTGTAATTTTAAATCTTTGCAAACATAAGAAATAATAAAAAAAGAATTATTGAATTCTTCTGTAACAAAATAGTCTTCAACAAAGGTTTTGACTTCATTTTCTCTACTTGCGGAAACAAACAAATAAGTATTTTTTCCAATATCTAATTGGGAAATACCAATTTCTGAATAAAATGAAATTTGTGCATCAAGTTGATTTGAAATCGTTAATAGCGATTCAGCTAAATAATAAAATTGAAAGAACTTTTCTTCCATTTCAGAATATTTAATAGAGTTATCTAGTATATTTTCATAATAACCTATAAATTGACTAATTTTAACATTATCTGAGTTATATGAAGCATTTAGTGCATTAGATGCAAAAAGAGGAGTAAGATTCAATAATATAATTAAAAAGATATATACTTTAACTCTCATAGTATTTTTTTATTCCTTCACATATTTCTTTCGCAATATCATCCTGTTTTTCTTTTAATATTTTTAAATCATCTTCATTTGTTATGAATCCAATTTCAACAAGACAACCAGGGTTATTTGTTAATTTTCCCCATGTTTTAATAACACGCCAATCGTGACATTTTACACTTCTTTTAGTAAATAACGTATTTGCGTCAAATATTTTATCAGCTAATTTCTTACTATTTGTTTTTTTAGAATCCCAATAATAAACTTCATAACCATTAGCTCCAACATCTGAACTAGCATTATTGTGCAAACTTATAAACATAGAAGCATCATTCGAATTTGCAAATTCTGCTCTGTATTCTAAACTTCTTTGCTTTCTTTCTGTATCGGTTTTTGGAATAAAACCTTCCGGCAATGGATAATAATCTCCATTTCTTGTAAGCATAACATTATAATTGATTTTTTCAAGTTTTGCTTTTAATTTTGTTGCAATTGAATATACAATTTTTGCTTCACAATCTTTTTTATCGGAAGATTGGGAACCAACATCACCACACTTAGCAATATCGCCATTCCATGTACCGCCATGTCCAGGATCAAGAACTATTGTTTTTTTATTTACTTCTACTTTTTGCGTACCAGTTTGCAAGTTAGAAACTGATTGTTCTGTTGATTTTATAACTTCTTTTACAGTTATTTTTATACCCTTAGGTAATATGAATATTAATTCATTATTATTTTTAAAGAATAATTTCGGATGTGCTATTATCTCATCATAACTTAGACCTTCTTTTGCCTCTTCTACATCATAAAAAATATGATATGAGTTTATAGCGAGTACCATTATTTCCTTATTAGATAATATGTCAGATAAGTTTTTATCCTGATATATTTTTTCTTTTCCTAACACAGTAGCTATATCAGAAAATCCACTTGCACTTCCTTTTTGAATTTTTATCTCATCATAATTAAAAGGGATAATCCATTCTTCCCCAAATTTTACAAAATCTTTCTTGTTATTATTGTCCTTAAGTAATTTTGTTATTTCATTTGCACTTGAAAAATTTGATATTTTATTTAAATAAAACTGATCGTAAAAGTATTCTCCTAATGCATAAACACTTACTCCACCATTCAAAGATTGATTTGGAGAATTTCTCTTTTCTTTAATCCATTTATAAGCAAGGTCACTTGAACCTCTTAATACAAATTTAAAACTACCTTTCATATCGCACCTCACCTTTATAAAATATAAATATCTCCAATTGGTACTTCATCAATAATAATATATCCGTCACTATTTGTTGTAACTGACTTTTCTGTACCATCGGCAAGGATAATTTTGCAAGGCCTGTTGTTTAGAGGAGTTCCATCTAATGTTAATTTACGTATAAATTTTGCATAAACATCCAGCTGTCCAGACTCTTCACTCTCCACTCCGTCGCACTCAACAGTAAATGCATATTCCGGCAGCGTGTAGCCTTTTTCTTCTTTTTCCTGCTGGCTGTTAGAGTCATCATCGTCTTCTGTGTAAATAACTTTCCACTTGCATTCGATTTTGCCGTTCTGAACTTTGGCAGAAAGTGTTTTTACATCATCATCGTTTCCGTCATCATCTTTTTCTACGATTTTTATTGTGGCAGACTTTCCATCGTCAATGTCAGTAACATCAACACAAAGCATTACTTCGTCACCAACAAGGGCTTTAGTAATACTCTGTCCGTCTTTTTCCCAGCGAGGATTTGAAATCTGTGGATTCTTTTCTTCTTCTGCTGTTTCATCTTCCTGGCTTCCAGAATCATCAGTCTGAGATGCAGCAGCATTATCTTGTGAATTGTTGCTTCGATTTTGTGCCATTTCATTATCGATGGCACTCACGTTTCCAGAACTGTTACTTGTCTCACAGCAGTTTCTCATTAAATCACATTCTGTTTCGTAACCATTGTACATGTCAAAAGAATGTCTTACAAAACGAATAAGGTATCCGCCGGAAAATTCTTCGCCAAGATATTTTAATGTAAGGCGGTTGCCGGGTTTTATTTTATAATTTCCTTCAGATTTTGCCAGTGCAGTCTGGAATTCAAAAGAACGTCTTAAAAGAAATGCAGCTGCAAGTTCTTTTGCATCTGCCTCGTCCACTCCACCGTTTATAAAGTGAACTTTATTAGGATCAGAACCTTTTGAATTATCTTCCCATGTGTAGCTTCCTCCAATTTTCAATGGAAGGTCGCTCATTTTTGCAGTTCCCTTAAAATCTTTATCACTCTGCCAGTCGTGTCCAAAACATGTTACTTCAGAAAGCTGTTCATTGATTTTAACTTTAGTATCTGCAGAAATTAAGGATTTTCCCCATTCAAGAATTACATCATCGTTTGAAGGCGTTATTTCTGTTTTTACAGTTACTTTATTGTCATAACAATAAAATGATTTTCCATAACTCTCTGTAAGCAGTTTTAGATAGTCATAATCAGTAACATTAAACTGTTCTATTTCAGAAAAAGTTGGTCCAAAATCTTCAATATCACAGTCTAAACTATATTCTGAAAGAATCTGCTTTATAATGTCTGATGGTGTTTTATCAAGGTAGGTTCTTGTATGCTGACCATTTAATAACTGAAATAATTTGGAAGATATTTTTACTTCCATTTTAGGATTTTCATATTCAGCAAAACGTGGCGCAAAATGTGTTACTACGCCCTTAAAAACTTCTTCAACGTCATCTTTATAACCAAGATGAATTGAAACTTCACTCATAATGCTGAATACTTCATCTTCGTCAAAATTTACTGCGGACATATCGAACAGCATGCTTGCAGTTCCAATGCCGTTAATACAGTCCATTACATTAATTGATTTAAGAGCCCCTTCATAATCGGTGTTAAGGCGCTTACCGTCTACATAAGCAATCCAGACCGGAGTAAGCGTTTTATTTTCGTCAGACATTTTTTTACCTTGTTTTTATTTATAAATAATAATAGATGTTGTATAATTAAAACATTATTAAGTATATGTAGTTACACTTTTAATAATGTTTATATACACTTTTAATAAATATTATTTTAAGCAGTTTTTGTATAATTGGCAAGGAAAAAAATGGATTCTAAAGATCTAAAAACTATTTTTTCAACAAATCTCAGAAAATTTCGAGGCCTAAGAGGAATGAAACAGACTGAACTTGCTGAAAAATCCGGTCTTTCAAATCAAACAATTATTAGAATGGAAGGCGGTAATCTCTGGCCAAGTGATAAGACTCTAAGCAAACTTTCGGAAGCCTTAAATATAGATCCATATGAATTTTTAATTCCAGATGCAGATTCGGGGTTCATTTCAAACAATACATTTTTGCAATCAAATCTCGAAAAGTATATCAAAGAGATTATAAAAATGTCATATCAAGAGTTCTTAGCCGAAAAATCCAGGGAAACAAACAAGTAATTAAACTTGTTTTATGCACAAATGACAGAACAAATCTATATGAACTGATTTTTTTTACCGGCTGGTTTGACGCTTACGAACTAATTATTAAGATTTTGGATGGATTGTAAATATATTAGTGATACATTTATATTGCATTATAAAAATAATAATTATAAAGGTCCAATCTGATCAGGATATTTTAATAGAATTTTGTTTTCAGTCTCTTGTATTTTCTCTTTAATAGATTCTGAAGGATTTTTTGAATATTTTGCATTTAATCTATCTAATTTATCTAGCAATAAGACATATTCAAAAGAAACTTCATTTGCTAACTTTATTTTCTGAATTGTCTTTGGAATAAAATATGGATTTGTAATAAAAAATATGAAAAAGATTATTACAAAAATGAATAATACTTTAGTTATTCTTTTTACAATTCTTTTATTTTTCATTACAAATCCTATACAATTTATGCTAATACTTAATTTGGAACATAAGCTCTCGAAGGAAATGCATTGTAATAATAATTTCCTTCATATGCTGTTACTTGATATGAATAGTAAGTATTTCCTGATACATTATAATCTCTAAAGTATTCATTGTCATTATTTAGTGGTGTAACGCTACCAATATACAAATATTTATTTGAGTTTGGATTTTTTCTGTATATCTTATATATATCTGCTAGTAAAAAAGATTCTTTCCAATAGATTGTTACAAAACCATAAGAACCAACAGATTTTACTGAGTTTCTCCAAGTATCTGCTGAATAAGTAGAACGAGCAGTATCAGAAACGCTATCGTCATTATTTGATTCAGAAATAATTACCCAATCTGGAAAAGCTTTTATACCATATTGTTCGAGTTCATCAATTTTAGTTTCCAGTTCTTTTGAGGGGTTATCCTTATATTCAGTCTGATATTCATCTAATTTATTTAGATAAGCAACATATTCTTGGGATGTTTCTTCTAATAACCTACTGTTTTGTAATTCTTTGTTGTTTTCAATTTCAGAACTTGATGATATACCATCATTCTGAATGCTTGAAGTTTCAATTTGGGAACAACTAAATGAAACTAAAACCAACAAACCAATACTAATAAAATATACGATTTTTTTCATAAAAATCCTCCTATAAATATACTCATTCATAAATGGAGAGAACACAATATTTTAATAACTAAACAATAAGTTTTTAAAGTAAAATAAATATTATACTCAAATGAATTTGTTGTTGGACTTGAAAAAAAGGTATAAAAAAAACGCACCTGCGGTTCGAATGTTGATTTTCTGTCCTGAGGAACTTGCAGCTCAACTTCACCGATGCTTGATTTTACAGTCTTTGATTTGTAACTGTTTCGGTAATCGTCATTGTCAGACCTCTCCGATTTTTCATAGCCGAGATGATCTTCCATTTCGGCTTCCATCATTTCCTTGATGGTGCCTCCGAGTCTTCAGTGCATCCTGAATATCCTGAGCTGACTGAATGTCGTATTCTGAAAGCAGACTTCTGATAATTTCTTTTTTGCCTTCAGTCATTACGACTTTGTGTGGTTGTGTTTTTTTCTTTTGCCATAAGTAGGCTCCTGTGTTTATTTTACCACAGTGCCTACGTTTTAGGAATTTACAGAAAGATTTCCACAGAGTCTTTCTTGACGATTTTTATTATTGTTTTCTTAGTAAAACATTTATATAACTATTATTATAGGAATATAATACAACGGTATAATCCATATCAATCTGCTCTATCAACATTTTTTTTGATTTAAATTTTGGGGTAATATACTCTTCTATGTCTAACTTTTGTCCCAATTTTATATTAATATCTATATCTTCTTTATTAGAATTATCTTGCATAAATTGATTCAAGATATCATTTGATTTTTTTATAATTTCACCTTGATATTTCGGCCAATATCCAATTGAAAACAATAAATCATCATTATTTGAATAATTTATATATATATCATCCATTGAGAGTGAAAAATAATGATTTTTAGAATTCTTTTCAACATAACTTTGAATATTCGAAAATATTGACAAAAGTGTTGTATCATAAAAAAAGTTCGAATAATCAAAGCTGCAATCTTTGCTCAATACAGTTATAAGTTCAACTTTATACAGATTTTCATCTGTAAAGGCAAAATCACAGAGTATAAAAAAATATAATAATAATAATCTTTTTTTCATAACTGTTATGCTAGTATATATTGTTAATTACAATATATACTAGCTAAATTATTTATACAGAAACATCTCTTGCAGCTGTCTGCCCTGAAGTGTTTGTACATCGTATATTAAATCTTCTTGCATTTCGATTTACAAATCCAGATGCTCTTGGTTCTCTTAAGGTTGTCCATAAAACCCATGTAGAGCCAGCTTTTTGATATATCTCATAATAGCTAGCATATTTATAAACATCCCAATTTACATGAGCAGCACCATCAGAATAATATCCATATATACTATTAAGCCATGAATTCAAGGTTGTAACAGTTCTACTATTATTTAATTCAGTAGAAACATCTTCTATATCTAATTCTTCATCAGAAAGAATTTTAATATTGTATTTGTTAGCAATATTGTATAATTCTGCTTGTTTTTCTTCTAATGATGATTTGTACGCAGAATCTTTTTGAGCTTTTTCATATACATCTTCATATTCTAACAGAACCTTGTTAAAATCAGATGGAAAATCAGGAGGTTCTGCAATTATACCTTTTTCAGCCTCAGATTGTGACTGATACAGGGGGTGAGAACATCCTGCAAAAGCTACAAGAACAAAAATGATTAAAAGTGATTTGTAAAAGTTTTTCATAAAAATCCTCCTATAAATATACTCATTCATAAATGGAGAGAACACAATATTTTAATAACTAAACAATAAGTTTTTAAAGTAAAATAAATATTCTGTATTATAACAACACCTATATCTGTTTGGATTGTTTTCTAATACTTGGGGTTCAGCTTCTAGGCTTTCACATTTTTTTTGTAATCTGGAATTATCTAACATAAACTTCCTGTTCAGCTTTCGAAAATTCTGACATTGACACTCTGACAGTTTATATAGAAGCATAAGATGATTCTGAATTTTGAAGGATGTTCTGTATATAGCTCTAGATACAAAATGCACCGTATTTATCTTCAAAAACACAATTAAAGACGCTTTCTATGTTTTTATGAATGGGGCTTTCATCATAACAATACCACTGTAAGTCGCGATTTAACCAGAATAGTTTCCAGTTATCAGATTTTTCCTGATAACTGGCTTTTGCTATATCATAGTCTTCATAAGTCTTACACAGAAATTTCTTAAAACTTATTTATTTTTATTTTCTTACCTGTGTTTCCTGAATCTTTTTAAGAATGTCTGCGTGTTTTGTTACAATCTTATTGAAATAACATTCGAAGTGGGCAATAAAATATACAAGAGGAATTTCAACATCCAGGAGTTCTTCAACTTTGTCATCTTTACTATAGTCCTGCAGTTTTATGCGAATTGTGTCTTCATCTTTTTTCCAGGCAAGAAGCTTGAAAAGATCATCTTCATCGGCATTAAAAACTCCGAAGCCATTTTTGATTGTTGAGCCTATAAACATTTCCATTTTGCTAAGAACATGGAATGAAAAGAACATACCGTGTTTTACAGATATGTCTGATGTGGAGAATGTGATTTCTGTATCGATGCTGAACATGGTCGTGCGGTCTTCTTCCATCCATTCGCAGTACTGTTCAACGAGATCTTCTGTTTTGTTCTTTCGGGCAGGAACTGCATAGTTGATTTTGAAGAGGTTTGATTTCTCACACTTTGATTTTGGATATGGAATAGCTTCATCTGAAAGGAACCATTTTTTTAGTTCTTTCGAATAGGTCCAGTCAAAGAAAGTAAAAACATAATTTGGAGACAGAGTTACAGGATATGCGTCTTCTACCGGTTCTGAGCTGATTACAGGAAATATTACAAAGAATGGAAAAAGCTTTTTACATTTCTTTTCTACAGCATTTTCTGTGCCTGAGATTCTGGCAAGCTGCCAGCCAGGAGTGTCATCGTTCTTATAAAAAACATGTGAAAATTCGTAGTAATCTGCCATTTTTATTACCTCTTTTACATCTTTGTTCTATTATAATGCTGTTTTGTTTTACAGTAAAATTTATTCGTTTTTTGTATTTTGTTGTTTCCCCCCGTGCCCCCAGATGTGCGGCTGCGCAAAATGCGCACCCTTATAGTGGAGCAGAAAGAAAGCGGAATTGCGAGATGTAAAAAATATGCGCACCAAGGAGCGCATTTGAAAGAAAAAAATACCTGAAGTGAACCTTGCATGGAAAGGTATTCAAAATGATTGAAAGTGGTTTGAGTTACTCTGAAAGACTTATATTTTTAATTTTTTCTTTGGGTGCACATTTCTAAAAAAATTAAAATAAATTTTATATGTAGTATATAAAGAAACAAAAAATCACATGTGAACCTACGATGTGCACCTTGCAATTTATTGCAGCAGATTAAATATTTTGAAGTTCTTTTCTGACCGCTGCGCGCGCTCCCCCCGAGAGGTTCGAAATTATCAGGCCGCCGCGGAGCGGCGGCTGTGTCGGTTAACTGTTGAGAACTCGGTAACGGAAGCCGCACAAGGACGTGCGGCTGGAGTGTGTATTCATTTCACGGATGGGCGAAGCGTTAAGAAAAAATGGCAATAGCCATTTTTTTAGCTGAGACTTTTCGTAGAACTCAAGTGGCGCAAGTTCTGCTTTCTGATTTCTTTCTGCGCCACAAGGAGAGAGCGTGCCAGGCTTGTCCTGGTATGCGAACGACTCCGGCGGCTCAACAGAGCCGCCTTGCCGATTGAGCACAGCCTTCTGGGCTGGGCGATTGAGGCAACAATTTTTCCTACACAAAGATAGTTCCCAAAGAAGCCGCACTGTACGGTGATTTGAGCATCTTAAAAACGAGGGGCAACTGCAATGTTGAGCAAAAGGGTGCCCCCTATCCCCCCAAGAGCGGGTACAATTGCATTCCTTATTTTTTACGAAGGGGGTTTAGGGGGGATGCCCCGCGGCGGGGGGAAAGGGGGAACGCTTTTGCGTACCCTCGTTTTTAAGTTGCGATATACGCGGACTAAACATTTTTGCTTCACGATAATTTTACAGCGCGAGGCGATACGTTAAGCGGCTTTAGCAAAAAGAGTACCCTTACAACGAAGGCCCACTTGCGGAAACAGGCAGATGCACAAAGCGGAGGGTCCGCGAAGCGTTCCCGCAGCGACTGCAGCTGACTGTGCTTTCATTGCTTGCCTGCGAGCTTGGACAAAGGCCACCGTGCGAGCCTGCTTGTAAATGCAAACAGTCTGGGAACGAATGAGCGGAATGGAGCTGAGCGAAACAAAGTGAAGCGATGCGGAATGCAGCGAATGAGAGAGCAGTCTGTTTGCTACCTTTTCGGAAGACGGAATGTTGAGAACTCGAGGATTGTAGTGAGTGGAAGCGGAACGAAGTACTGCTGGAACGAACGGCAATTAACAGCACCTTTTTTCTGGAACTATGTTATAATAATTTTATTATGAAAATTGAGCACGTTGCACTTTATGTAAAAGACCTGGAAAAAGCAAAGGACTTTTTCGTTACCTTCCTGGATGGAAAAGCCAATAACGGTTACCATAACCCAACAACAGATTTTAGATCTTACTTTATTTCGTTTGATGACGGAGCACGACTTGAAATTATGACACGTCCGGAACTTGTTGAGCAGACGAAACATCCATACCGCACAGGTTATTCTCATATTGCGTTCAGTGTTGGAAGTAAAGCTGCAGTAGATGAACTTACCGCAAAGCTTGATGAAGCCGGATATTCTGTTTCCAGTGGTCCACGTACAACTGGTGACGGATATTATGAAAGTTGCATTGTTGGACTCGAGGATAATGTAATCGAGATTACGGAATAACATCAACTGAGTCCTTATAGCATGTGAGGTAAAAATGATAATCACACTTGAACCAGAAATTACACAGGAAGAATATATTGAGTTTAGAGCAACAACGAGTTGGCCTACTGTAAAACCAGAACGTGTTGCTGCTCTTTTGAAAAATTCGGCATTTCTTGTACGTGCAAAAGTTGACGGAAAAACTGCAGGGATTGCCAGAGTGCTTTTTGATTACGGATACACAGTCTATATTTCTGATGTCATTGTTAAGCCCGAATACCAGAGAATGGGAATCGGAAAACGTATGGTCGAATATTTAATTTCGAAAGCAAAAGAAAGTGTTGGACCAGATGATTTTCTAAAGTTCAATCTTATGGCTGCCAAAGGTAAATCTGGTTTCTATGAAAAACTTGGTTTTACAAAACGTGATGAAGAGACTGGTTGGGGAATGTGTTTGACTCTAAATGCCTGAAAAAATATATTATTACTTTGTAGTAATGGATTTAGAAGCGATTGTAGTAACGATTGTAGTAAAACAAAAAACATTCAAAACGAATCAAAGTATATCAGTTGCATAATTCCTTATCCTACAGTAAAATACAGTTGTAACAATTTGGAATTGAGTAGCATGGAGTGCTCATGAGGAAACTTTGATGACGACTGTTAATCCATGTGTCGCAGGTTCAAAACCTGCAGCAGCCGCTTAAAGGACTTCCAAATTGGAAGTCCTTTTTTTATGCCTAAATACTTATGTCATAAGGAATTAGGTGTAATCATTAAGTTTCCGGGTGTTTGAACTTATGTGAAAGAACACCTTTGAGTTTGTGGTTAAAGTGCGATTGTAGTAACAATTGTAGTAAGGATTGTAGTAACGATTGTAGTAAAAAATCTTTAACCACCCATGCTTCTCGCCTTCCAAATGAGGAGGCGTTTATGCGTCAGTTTTATCTCTTCAAGAACAAGTCTGGTTATTACAACGCTGTTTTTATTGATCCTGTGTCTGGACTGAAAGGTTCGACTAAAAGCACTCACTGTAAGGATAAGGTTGAGGCTGCTGTTATTGCGGCTGGCTGGGTGAAAGACGGTAAGCCGGAAGCCCGCAGTAATTCGCGGAAATTTCTTTGTCCTGAATCTGCTTCTTCGAAAAACTTAAAAGGCATTGTAGAAGGTCTTTCTGAAACTGACGTACAGATTCTTGCCTCCTTGATTTCTAACAAACTAAGTGCAAATGCCAATATGCCTGTGGCCTCGGGCATTGCCTCCTCTATGACTACTGATGTTCAAAATGTTGCACCGGCTCCAGAACCTGTTGAAAAATCTGCCTCTAAAAAATCTGACATTAAGCTTTGTGAGTTCCTGATTAACTTTTGGGACTATGATAATTCTGATGCGCTGCAACGTTCTTTTGCCAAGGGTAAAAAACTTTCGCGTATGCATACTGACGCTATGAAGGGGCTTGCGAAGAATCATTGGCTGCCTTACTTTGGTGAGGACAAACTTGTTGAAGACCTTGAGCCGGAAGAGCTTGATGACTTTTTCTTTTACCTCTACATAGAAAAAGGTCTTACAGGTTCGACTGTAAACCACGCTATTACTTGCGGAAGTAAGGCGATTGGGTATCTTTTTGATAAGCGTAAGATTTCTGTGAATCCAATGGCGGGCGTTGAGCGTTACGGTATTAACAACGAGAAACGCGATATTCCGACGGAAACCGAAGTTCGAAAACTCCTGGAACTGAAATGGCGCAACGGTCTTGGTAAGCTTGCTTTTCAGCTTGCGGCTTACTGTGGTTTGCGAGCTGGAGAGATTAGCGGCTTGCGTGTCTGCGACATTGATATGCAGGCTGAACTTTTACATATCCGTCACAGCTGGAATGAGAAGGACGGTTTGAAGTGTACCAAGAATACAGAGGACCGCGACGTGCCTGTTCCAAGAGAACTTCTTTTGCAGCTTATGAACAGAGCAAGGCGAAATCCTAATTACTCTGATTTGAGTTATGTATTTTTCAGTAACGTGAAGCCGGAGATTCCTTGCAGGCCTGCTTATTACCAGGACAGTTTTTACGAGGCTCTTGGTGAAATTGGTGTGAGCGAAGAACAGCGTAAAGAACGCAATATCGTGTTCCACAGTTTGCGACATTTCTGTGCTACTCTTCTTGCTCAGCGTACTGATATTAAAAATGTTCAGGCGATTCTTGGTCATAAGAGTGCGGCAATGAGTTTGCATTATGCTGACCATGAGACTCAGGAGAAGCTGAACAATATGCGGACTATTATGCAGAATGCCTGGAAGGATTGTATTATTTCTGCATAAATTGCCTAAAAGGTTTAGTTTTCTAAACCCGTATGTTAAAGAAAATTAACCTTTTTGCTTAACGCTTTGGATTTATTATTAAGCCATAACAGAAATTGTTGTGGCTTTTTTTGTTTTAAAAGCCTGGGAGTTTTTATGAACGAGAATGAAAACGAAAAAGAAAACATGGAGCTTCTTTCGGTTGAAGAAGCTGCGGCTTATTTGAAGTTCAGCACAACTTATTTGTACAGGCTTGCAAGAGAGAAAAAGATTCCGCATGTAAGTTACGGCAGGCACATTATTTTCCGCAAGGCTGATTTATATAACTGGCTTGGAAGTATGGTTTGTCCTGTACTCAATTAAATATCAGGCAAAGGAGGTTTTAGGCGTGGGAGAAAAGGACACTGTTTGTACCAGCAGCAGTGAACTTGAAAGGACAGAACAGTCTTTGAAGTCCTGGGAAATTAAATTGGAAGGCGAATCTCCCAAGGCTTTTAAGGCTTTTTGTCTGTATCGTTCCATGGGCTACAAGAGAAGTATTAAGGCTTGTCTTGAGCTGAATGGAATTGAGCCGAATAAGTATGGCTCTTGGGCGCGTTATGCTCGGATGTTTCGTTGGAATGAAAGAGCTGCTGAATACGACGCGTATATTGCAAAAGAAACTGAAAGGGAGATTTTAGCTGAACGAGTTGAACGCCGTAAGAGACAGATGGAAATGTTGAACGGCTTTGACGAGCTTGTGGCTCAGCGTATTAAAACGCTAAAGCCAGATGATTTGAATGCGGACGGTGCAATGGATTTGCTTGAACGTTCTGCGAAACTTGATTCATTCATTACCGGAGCTGACAAGGAAAACAATAAACCTGTACAAGGTGAGCTTGCGATTACCTTCGCTGATTCTTTCCAGGGATTGTGATGAGGGAATTGTTCAAGCCGACGGCTGTACAGAAAAAAGCATTGGAACTTCTGAGTAGTTCTGCTAAACATATTCTGCTTTTTGGTGGTTCACGTTCCGGAAAAACGACAGTGCTTGTAATGGCTGTGATTTTCCGAGCGTGCCGTTACCCGGGAAGCAGACATTTGATCTGCCGCTTTCGTGCGAAGGATGCGCGAAGTTCTGTACTGCATGAGACATTACTGCCGTGGCTGAACAAAACTATAGGGGCTGCCAATTACAAAGCAAATGTACACGATGGATTGATTACGTTGTGGAACGGTTCTGAGATTTGGATTGGCGGACTTGGTGATAAAGAACAGGTTGACCGTATTCTTGGTCATGAGTATGTGACGATTTACTTCAACGAAGTAAGCCAGATTTCTTACTCAGCAATTACTACTGCCTATTCTCGTCTTGCGATGAAGGT
>JAEEGL011199095.1_pt1 | contig 18410 bp, 9 predicted proteins | sample 9134231 | NCBI WGS metagenome assembly JAEEGL01 (sample SAMN16246548, study PRJNA631951) | gut metagenome | biome: gut microbiome; feature: rumen; material: fiber-attached | host: Bos | place: Iran: Karaj | collected 2018-10 | reverse complement strand
GCCTCACAGAGATAACCTGCTACCATTGAGAGGCACCATGCAGTACCTGCGGAAATAGTTACGGGAGTAACGCCTGATTTCTCAAGCTTTTCGCAAGCGTCCAGCATTTCATCCCAGTTTGTGGGAACCTTTGCGCCTGCCTTCTCGAACATCTCTGTATTGTAGAAGCAGCAGGCAGCTGCTGTGTTAAGCGGAACAGCGTATATCTTTCCGTCGTAGGTCTGCTGTGAGAATACAGCGTCGCTTGTGAATGTATCCTTCCAGCCGTCCTTGTTGAGGTAATCGTCAAGGGGAGCTGCAACGCCGGGCTCAACATAGTCTGTGAGCTGCGGGCCGGGACTTACGATAAATACATCAGGTGTATCCTTTGCAGATACAAGAGCATTGAGCTTGTTATAGTATTCCTCAAGGTTTGTGGTAATAGGCTTTACATGATACTTGCCCTCATAATCCTTGTTGAATCTCTCGATAGTCTCCTTGTAGCCAAGAGAGATAAGATCCTCAGTAGCATCGAGGTCGTCCCAGAACATCCATGTGATCTCCTGAACTTCGTTCTTCTTTCCGGAACCGCCTGAGTTGCTGCCGCTGTTTGAATCACCTGATCCGCCTGTGGAGCCGCAGCTGCCGAGAGTAGTAGCGAACATTGCTGCTGTCATAAGTGTTGCCAGAATTCTTCTTTTTTTCATAACTATACCTCCTGAATAAGTCCCGCACGATACATAACTGAATATATTCCTATGCCGCACGGCAAATTTTACGGTTATACCGAATTATTTTGACGCCTTTTTGGTGTCCTCGTAAATTTTACCATATTATATACAGTTTGTCAATAAATATCTGTAATAAAGGCAATAAAAGATTAAAGGCTATGCTTTTTCATATATTTTTCGCAACAATTGGTTAGACAAAAGGAAAAATTAACCGATTTGTAACGGTTTTTTAATGTATTTTTCCCTTTTGTTACAGTAAGCAAATCATTCCAGAGTGAACGAACCGAGCGACAGCGAGCAAAGGTCCTGGCTGCCTTTACCCTTGAAAACAAACCATATAGCATTCACGCCGTCGGGGATCCTGATATCAGCAGTGTATCTCGTCCATACGTTGCTGTTCTCTATCTCTATCTCGCCAAGCTCCTCTCCGTCCCACGCAGTCTTGACGGTGAAAGCGCCGCTGCCGTAGCCGCGGGTGGTAATGCTTACCTTGGTGATACCCTTGCAGTCGAAATACTTGAAGCCTATATTTGTACCGTCTTTGATATTGTAGATGTATCCGGTCTCCTCATCGCCGTCCCTGCCGTCCTGCACTATGCGTGGAGCATTGAGGTCGCCGATATAGAGCCCGGGCTCCCTGCCGAAAATATTGCAGGCGATATAAGCGGGGTATTCGCCCTTTCCCTCAAGAGGACCGCCGTTGAGACCGCACGAGGTGATCTCAGCCTGACCGAAGCTTCCGTCGGCACTGAGGGTAAGCTTTTCCGCACAGCCCTGTCTTGAGAACCAGGTGCCGTTGGTGTGCCTATGATAGAAGATATACCACCCGCCGTTTATCTCGATTATGCTGCCGTGGTTGTTGGCACCGCGGCAGGCGGGCATATCTGCGGGCTTGTAGCTGTCGATATGCAGATCGGTGTTGCTGACCAGCACGCCGCCGTATACAAAGCCGCCCAGCGGATCATCGCTGACAGCGTAGCAGAGCTCATGCATGACTTCAGAGGAGTATATGAAGTAATACTTGCCGTTTATCTTGCGTATGGACGAAGCCTCAAAAAAGGCGTGCCCCTCAAACTGTGTGCCTGCACTGAAGCAGCAGCCCGGCACTGCGAGCTCCGGCCCGGTGATAACAGTCAGCATATCCTTATCGAGCGTTACCACCTTTGAACCTGTTCTGGACCTGTCGCCCTGCGGACAGAATCCACTGTACATATAGGTCTTGTCACCCTCGGTCATAACTCCGGGGTCGAACTGGGGCTCGTCGCCCTCCCTTTCTCCGAGACGGGTCCCGTCGGGATAGTGAACATAGCCGTAGAACTCGTACTTTCCCGCAGGCTCGTCACATACCGCAACAGACATAACGCCCACCTTGTCGAGTACATAATAGAGGTAGTATCTTCCGTCGGGACCGACAGTAACATCGGGGGCATAAAGACACATATGACCGTCCCTGTTCATTGGGTCGGCATTCCTTGGATAGATAACGCCCTCATACCGCCAGTTTCCCAGGTCGTCGACCGGTGCGGACCAGCACACGTAGTCGCCCATGCAGAACACATATCCGTTCCACATATCGTGAGAACCGTAGACGTATACACGATCGCCGAATACATATGGTTCGCCGTCGGGTACATATTCCCAGCTGGGGAGATAGGGATTGAATGCCTGTTTCCTGCTCATAAATCCTCCTCCTTATTTCATTGTACCGAGCAGGAATCTGACAATACCGTTCTGCTCGGCGGAAACCTTTGCGCCGTCACCTGTGAACAGCATCTCGCTGCGTTCTTCAGCGGTATACGGCTTCCAACCGGGAAGCCTGTTACCGTTAAGATCAAAGCCGTTAGGGTCCCCCGTCTTTATGAAGTTAGCCCAGTAATCACACATCTGTCTTGCAAGGTCGTAATGCCTGCCCGCGAAGGGTCTGCTGCTTTTTGCAAGCGTCTCGAAGAAGAACCACAGATCAACAGAGTGGAACGTTCCCGCGTTATCTTTACCGGGTATATCCGGAATGAAACGGTAGTAGTAACAGTCTTTCGGTTCCTTCTGCCTGTTTTCACTGAGAAAAGCGGCCTTTACGCCGAGCTCGGGCGAGGAAACAGGTGAATAACCGAGGTCTGTCCTGATCCCTGCTTCGGGAAATGACAGAAATTCCTCAGCCCTGCTGCCGAAGTACTCCCTTGCTTTCTTTTTCAGTTCATCTTCATCTGCCGCATGTATGAACTCAATAAATTCGTCGCCCGTATTGCCGCCCATAACAGGTACACGGATACGTGTGCCGTTCATGAAAGCCTCCATTGGATCCTGCGTGCAGAAATGACCGTCCTGCACTATGGTGAAGAACATCTCGCCTTTATTGCGGAGCTCGGAATATTTGCTGCGGATATAGTCTGCGTCAAGCTTTCTTGCCTCTTCAAGAGTCTTCACGCCGAGATACTCAAAGAGCCTTTCGCCCTTTTGGATTGCCTGTTCAAGGCTCTTGGCCAGAAATAATTCATTGACCTCATAGGGGGCGCCGAACATGCCGCTCATTACCACAGCTCTTTTGAAATCGCCCTCGTTGTCCCTGCATGCCATCTGCGCCATTACGCTTGCTCCGCCTGCCGACTGACCTGCTATGGTTATATTGTCGGGATCGCCTCCGAAATTTGCGATATTGCGGCGCACCCACCTCAGGCCTGCCTGCTGATCGAGACTGCCGAAATTGCAGGGTGCCTCGGGCTGCTCCTTTATCAGCTGAGGGTGGCAGAGAAATCCCAGCGCACCAAGGCGGTAATTCACAGTAACTACAACGATATCTCTTCTTGCAAGGCGCTCACCGTCAAATTCCATCTCTGAGGTATAGCCCCACTGAAAACCGCCGCCGAAGAACCATACAAGCACCGGCTTGCGCTCGTCTGCGGACTTCGCATTCGTCCATACATTAAGGTAGAGACAGTCCTCGCTCATGGGTACCCCGGGATCCACGTTCCACTCACGGCAATATATATCGTCACCTATACCCGGTGTATCCTGAACGGATATCGGTGCGAACTCAAAGCAGTTGCGCACGCCCTGCCAGTTTTCGGCAGGCTGCGGAGCACGCCAGCGGTTCCTTCCCACAGGCGGAGCAGCAAAGGGTATGCCCTTGAAAGATGTTATCCTCGGGTCTGCTGCGGGCAGCCCGCGCACCTGTCCGTTCTCGGTATTTGCTGTCCTTAACATTATATCAACTCCTTCATCATGGAATGTTTCATATCATACTGAGAATATTTTAACATCAAATCCTACAGATTGCAATGCAGAACATGCAAATATCTTACCGTTTATTGCTATATTTGTATACATCTTCATTGTTTTTTCAAATTTGCCGCCTAACCATTGTCATTTTCCGCCCTGCGGAAATCAAGCGCCGAAACCTTTATAATTACAGACCACTAATAATACAACCACTTCATACCTGATTCAAAAAGTGCAGAAGCCACGCTCCTTTACGGCTTCCGGCAATTATTAACAAACTGTAAACTTTTTGTTATCATATTTTCTCGTTCTGTGCAAAGTGATATAATATTACCATACGCTGTATTTAGGCAAATATAGACTATCAGTATTTAAAAAGGAGGACTAATCAATGAAGGATACGTGTAAGAAAATCGCTGCAGTTACACTCTCACTTGCTATCATCGCAGGAAATACAGGATTTTCTCCAAAAAACAGCCATGTACTGACAGCAAAAGCGGCAGAACCCTCTCATGAGTGGATGGTAAATGATGACGACGAGACCTACTATGACGCAAAGACGAAGACAGTTCATCTTAAAGGCTCCGTAAGCACAAGCTATTTCGGCACGGGACTTTTACTTCCCGATGAATTCGTCAACTATGAAGAAATAGAGGCTGTAGTTGCCGAAAAGGGGACAATACTTCCTCAAGACTGCAGCTATCTTTTCTATTGCCTTCCAAATCTCAAGCTTGTAGACCTGAGAAATGCAGATGCTTCTCACGTTACGGATATGTCATACATGTTTTTCTGCCCGTTCAGAGAAACTGACTGGGCCTTTGACTACATCTACTTCGGCAGCCCTGACACCTCAAATGTTACGAACATGGAAGGCATGTTCAAGAACTGCATCGCACCTTATTATGATATCAGCAGCTTCAATACGTCAAAGGTAACAAACATGTCGGAAATGTTTGCGGAAAGCGGCTGGACATACAAATTTTCAGATTCTTACAGCCGCAAGAACAGACTTACATGCACAAGTGAGATAGACCTCAGCAGCTTTGACACAAGCAGCGTGACCGATATGTCTGGCATGTTCAGGAATTCATATTTCCCGAGACTTGATCTCAGAGGCTTTGATACCTCACAGGTAACGGACATGTCGGCAATGTTCAAGGGCTGTATATATCTGGACTATATTTTGGCAGATACATGGGATACCTCAAATGTTACAGATATGTCTGAAATGTTCAGAGACACATACAACTCCAGCAAAACATCGGAATTCCGGGAGATCGACCTCAGCAGCTTCAACACAGGCAAGGTAACGGATATGTCGTACATGTTTGACCACACTCTTTTCAACGAGCTTGATCTGAGCAATTTTGATACAAGAAACGTTACAAGCATGAAGTCAATGTTCGACAGCAGCAAGTATCTCAGAAAGATAAATATGTCCGGCTTTGACACCCATAAGGTAACGGATATGTCATCCATGTTCGCAAACTCCGGCTGTCATGATCTTGATCTGAAAAATTTCTATATCACAGATGATACAAATATAGAAAACATGTTCACAAACTGCCGCGAACTTTGCTACCTGACCCTTCCCTATGGCTGGACCAAAGAGAAACTGCTCAAAAAGGACAGTTACATTTTACAAAACTGTCCCGATGAACTTGCCATTTTAAATACAGGCTACGGCACATACTATGACGCAAGAACAGAAACGCTCCACCTCAAGGGAAATGTCATGACCAACAACAGCGGCAAAGGCCTTCTTATCCCCGACGGAGTAAAAAAGGAAGACATCAAGGTGGTGACAGCTGACGAAGGCGCTGTTCTTCCCAACAACTGCAGTCATCTCTTTGAGGGATTGACCGAGCTCAGGGCGGTTTACCTCAAAAACGCCGATACCTCAAGCGTTACTGACATGTCATACATGTTCGATAATGCTGCCAGATATTATTCCAAACTGGAATACATTGACCTCACGAACTGTGACACATCAAACGTTACAACTATGGAAGGAATGTTCATGAACTGTCAGTATGCTATCTTTACCCTTGACGGCATTGACACCTCAAACGTAACGAATATGTCCAAAATGTTCGCAGAATGCGGCTGGTTAGAGTATATTGCAGAAAGATTCTACGGTCCGTCCGATGATCCTCATGAGTCGTACCCAAAGGTACTTGACCTCAGAAGCTTTGATACAAGCAGCGTAACAAACATGTCGGGCATGTTTGACGGAGCAGCTTACCGCTCTGTTAATTTAAGCAGCTTCAACACATCAAAGGTAACGGATATGTCTGACATGTTCAAGGGCTGTATAATGCTGGAGTCCCTCGACCTGCAAAACTTTGATACATCAAATGTTACCGATATGTCGGGAATGTTCCAGGACACATATTCTGATCTTGGATTCTTAGGTTATTATAATGATGATCTGCACGGACTTGAAGAAATTGATCTGAGCAATTTTGATACAAGCAATGTTACGAATATGTCAAACATGTTTGCAGCTTCAGGATTTAAAGATCTTGATCTGAGCAGCTTTGATACAGGCAATGTTACGGATATGAGCTGTATGTTCAGCAGCTGCTCGCGCCTGAACAAATTCAATATAAAAAGCTTTGATACCCGCAATGTCAGGAATATGACGGGAATGTTCAGTAATCTTTTCATGGATCTGATTGACATTCACCACTTTACTATCTCTGACGATACAGATTTCTCATACATGTTCTGTAATAGCTCCAAAGCTCGGTCTTACGGAACTGCGATCATTCCCAATGACTGGACAGCTGCGGAAATGGCAGCCAAGGATATAACTGTATTCTGGGCAAGCAATGCTGATAGCGTAACTGTCATAGAATCCAAGGACGAATCCTATTATGACACAAAGACAAAAACTCTTCACCTAAAGGGCTATGTCAGAAACAGTGACAACGACGGAATGATACTTCCCAAGGGCGTTAAAAGGGAAGAAATAAAAGCTCTGGTTGCCGAAAAAGGCACCATTCTTCCTCAGAACTCCAAAAGATTATTCGCTTTTATGGAGCTCCTTGAATCAGCCGATCTCAGGAATGCTGATACTTCTTTCGTTCACGATATGTCAAATATGTTCAGCGAATGCCGTTTTCTGACCTCACTTGATCTGAGCGGCTGGGATACATCAAACGTCAAGGACATGAGCGCTATGTTTATGCTTGATACAAGCCTGGAATCACTTGATCTGAGCGGCTTCAAAACCTCAAAGGTAAAAAGTTTCGAGGCTATGTTCTGGACTGAGTGTTCTAACCTGCGTTCACTTGATCTGAGCAGCTTTGATACATCAAAGGCAACAACTATGGCCAGAATGTTCTGCGGCTGTAATTCGTTAGGTTCGCTTGATGCAAGCGGCTTCAACACCTCAAACGTCACCGATATGGAGTCAATGTTCGGCGGCTGCGAATCGCTGACCTCGCTGGATATAAGCAATTTCGAAACATCCATGGTTTGCAGTATGCGGAGCATGTTCAGCGGATGCAGCTCATTAAAGACACTTGATCTCAGCAGCTTCAACACTCCGAAACTTGGCAATATAAGCTATATGTTCGCAAATTGCACATCACTCAAAACTATCTGTGTCAGCGAAAAGTGGGATCCCTCAAATATCAGCTATTTCCGTGAAAAGGATTATCCTCCCCATATCCACATAGTAGGTCTTGATGACGTCACTGAAACCTTCATGGACTGCAAATCTCTTGTAGGCGGTGCGGGAACTGCTTACAAAAGCGGGAATACAAGCGGCAGCTATGCAATTATCGACGGCGGAAAGTCCAATCCCGGATACTTTACATTAAAATACGACAAAAACGACTACTTCAAGACGCAGAACCTCGTTCTCAGCGGAAAGATAGGCGTAAGTTTCAACCTTGATCTTTCTTCGCTCTCTGATAAGGAAAAGGCCGCAAGCTATATGGAGTTCACCGTTAACGGCAAGACATCAACAGTTAAATTCAACAAGGATTCCATAAGCCCCAGCGGAAAGTACTACAGCTTTACCTGCTATGTAACGTCAGTTGAAATGGCTGATGACATAACGGCTGTATTCCACTTCGGAAGCGGAAAATCCGTATCAAAGACATATTCCGTACTTGAATACATCAGCAAGATAGACGAGAACGCAAAGAAATACGATAAGTACACTCTCGATCTTGTTCATGCAATAGCTGACTACGGCCACTATTCACAGCCGTTCCTTGCAGCCAGCAACAACTGGACAGTAGGCAGGGAGCACAAGGCTATGGACAAGTACTATACAAGCTCCTATTCGTATGACGCTGTAAAGAAAACAGCTTCAAAGTACGAGCGTGTACTTGCTCTCGGCAAATCCGATATCGAAAAGATAACATATTCGCTTTCACTGAACACCGATACCACAGTCAACGTGTTCATCAAGCCCAGGAGCAGCTACAGCGGCAGCATAAAGGTAACGACCCAAAAGGGAAAGACTGCTACCTCATACACAGCAGTAAAGCAGTCTGACGGACGCTACAAGGTAACTATCCCGAACATTTCGGCACATCAGCTGGGTGATAAGTACACTATCACCGCAGTTACTTCAAGCGGAACCGCTTCATGCAGCTTATCAGCACTTTCATACGTTTATGCGATACTTGACGGCAGCAGCGACAAAACTGCAAAGAATGCAGTATCCGCACTCTGCAGGTACTATGAAGCTACCATTAATTACCGTAACAACGCATAATAAGCAGTAATCATGAATATGGTCTCCGCGGACATTATCTGCGGAGACCTTTTCTGTTAAGGATACCGTTATTCATGCGGACCGGAAACACAGACCTTATCCGGAATGTTGTCTGAAGTATTGCAGCTAAAAAACGTTTCCGGATATAAAGCCGCAAATATCCTTGAAATGAGCACCGGGTTATGGTATAATCATTTCATAAGAAACTTTTTTCCGGGGTGAGCAAAGTGGATACAGTCGAGACAGCAGATACTACTATAATACCAAAATATTCCTACACCTACCGTGAGGAGCCGAAATTTGACGGCTTTCTTGCGTTTTTCGGGATAGCGATAATGCTGATGTCCCTCTATTTTCTTAACAGGTGGCGAAAAATACATTTATTGAAGAAAAAATGCACTGAAAAGGTCACCGCTGTAGTAACCGGTATAAGCAGCGCAAATAATGACGGCGGGTTACGTTTCAGATACAAGCATTACAATGCAAGCTACAGATACGAATTCAACGGAACGGAATACAGCGGGAACAACAGGATATACGGCAGACAGAGCTCCTTTAAGCGGCTCCGCGAAGGAGATAGCGTTACGATACATATAGACCCGGAGGCTCCCGCCACATTATTCGACGATCTTGCAGGCTCAGCCATGAGATCGTTCCTGCTTACGGGGGGAATGCTTGTTTTCACAGGGCTGTTCCTGATATTCGGAAAGTTTATAATACACTGAACACATCACATATAGGGAAGAGGACGATACACAATGAATATCATATTAAAAAAGCTGATAAAATTTTCCATGCGGGATTTCACGGAGATCAGCAGGCTCGACAATCCCGAGTTTGCAGAGGGACTTGCAGAACTGAAAAAAAAGAAGCTCCCGAAGAGCTCAGAGCCGTCGAAAAGAATAAAGAGCAAAATGGACGTAAAGACCCACAGATCTGACGGCGGTATATACTATACGGCGCGTGACAAGCATAACAGGAGCAATAAAAAACTGCTTTTCATACACGGAGGCGGCTTCTTCCTTGAGGCCCTGCCCCTGCACTGGAGGCTCTGTCAGCGTCTCGCAAGGGATACAGGCTGCGAGGTGATATTTCCCCAGTATCCAATGGTACCCGAAAGCGACGCAAAGGGCGCACATATCATGCTCATGGAGGTCTACAGAGAACTCATGAAGCACAGCCGCCCCGAGGATATAACCATTATGGGAGACTCCGCAGGCGGAACTCTCTCCCTGTCCGTATCCATGCTTGCAAGAGACAGGGGACTCCCGCTGGCAAATGAGATAATACTCATTTCACCCGGCTTCATAATAGGGGAAATGACAGAAAAGGAGCGCAAGAGAGCCGATCATATCAAAGCCGAGGACAGTATTCTGGGACAGTTCCCCGTGGAAAAGATAAGCGAGCTCTGGCGGGGCGACCTTGACGTGAACGAATACAGGACAAGCGTGTCAAAGGGCGATCTCACAGGGCTTCCTCATATAACAATGTTTTCGGGAACACATGATATAATGAATATCCCTGCAAGGCGTTTTGCCGCAAAAATGAAAAAAGACGGCCACCCGTTCTCCTATTACGAGAAAAAGGGCGGACCGCACGACTATGCTCTGCTGAAAAAGAGCCGCAGGGAATATGAGATAATGGTGTCAAGAATTATGGGATAAAGCGCAGCGGTATCCGCTGATGCCAAAGGAAAAAGAAGAAATAATAATATATGAATCGCCTTACGGCGACAAAACAAAAATATGTCCGCTTCCGCGGACATATTTTTTATTATTTCTTCTTTATTATTTATTATCTGATTAAGTAGCGGCCGGTCACAGTTCATTATAATCCACGCCGATATAGATATCGATTATGGAATCAACAGACGAGCTGCCGCTTTCCCTTATTACTCTGTAGTACGGCTTTGTCAGCGGCTGGCAGTTATTGCTGGCGATATATTCCTCAAGACATTTCTCAGTGGTGTCTATAGAGTCTATACTGCCCTCATGGCGGACAGTTACAGCGTTTACCAGCTTGAAGACCTTTTTGTACTCAAAGCCCTCGCTTTTGCTCACCTTTCCCCTGACAGGGATAAGGACCTCGACGTTGTGCTTGCCGCTGTTTTTGTTGTAAGACTTGATGGTATATATTATCTTGTTTCCTATCCGCAGATCAAGAGCTTTTATGTTCTGTGAAACATATCTTATTAAATTGATTATCTCTGTCTTTTTTATGTCTGCGGTATAGCTGATAATATCCCTCATGTATATATTCTGATTCTGTATTATCTGCACTTTTTCGGCTCCTTTTTTTGTTTGCGATTGATTAGCATTATACTCTTTTTTCCGTTTTTTTAAACCCTTTCGGAGTAAACGGTGCCTTTTCCGGAGTGAACGGGATAGCCAACGGCCGGTGCCCTGCTCCGGAAAAGCCGTATTATGCAAAAAAGTCCCTGAATTATCGGGACTTTCAGCTATATATGATACCTGGCATAAAAAGAAAGACCCTTGTTTTTGCTATTGATGCGTCATATACCGTCATAAGAATTGCCATATTATATATTTTTGCGATTATATTGCATATTACTTGACTTTTTTTGGCTCATACGCTATAATTATATGTATAAATTAAATTCAAAAACTGGTCCTGCAAATACCTGAAAGCATTCAGCTGCTTCCTTTTATTATGCCAAATGATCTTATATGTTTTTGATAATTATTTGAACCACCATTCCCACATGTCTCTTACCTCCTCTTTCTATAGATTTCGTTTTCACTGTTGTGTTTCATTGATGTTATTATATTACTGACACAGCATTTTATCCATAAAAAGAGAGTGAACAAGTCAAAAAACGGAGTAAACGGAATAAATAATAATAAACCGCTCCATTAACTGCTTTTTTACCGAAGGGAGAATTATATGAGAATCGCAATATGTGACGACAAACCCGCACTGCACGACGACCTGAAAAGGGACCTTGAAGCATATGCTCTTAAAAGGCATCTTGTACTGCTTTACGATGACTACACCAACGGATTTGACCTTCTTGCAAGCAATTACGAATACGATATCATATTCATGGATTATCAGATGGACGGAATTGACGGCCTTGAGACTGCAAGAAGGATAAGAAAGAAGAATATACAGACCGCTATCATCTTCCTGACGAGCTTTCCGGACATAGTTTTCGATACCTTTGAGGTCAATACCTACAGATTTCTTGTAAAGCCAATAAATATCGAAAAGCTCACATCCGCCATGGACGATTACCTGCGCAGCACTGACAGCAGCAATTTCCTCGTCATAAAGACAGATGACGAACACAAGCGTATAAACATCGACGATATAATATATATCGAGGCCGCCGACAAGTACTGCTATATACGTACCGTCAGCGAGAATATCCTGTATAAAAAGACACTTTCCGACATAGAGTCAAGTCTTCCTGAGGATAAATTCTTCCGGAGCCACAGGACCTATTCCGTGGGATTCAGGCATATCGTTTCACATACCTCAACGGATATACTGTTCGACAACAAGGAACGCGCCCTTATAAGCAAGCTAAAGCTCACATCATTCAAAAAAGCCTTCACAGATTACGTAAGAAGATACAATTTTGCAAAGGACTGACTATTATGCATATTTTCCTTCCGATTATCCTGCTCATCGTATGCTTTACCGAACAGGCCTTAACACTGCAGCTCGTAAAGGTGCTTTGCGGATATACCATACATAACTGCAAAATAATAAATATGATCTTGCTTCTGATCTGCGCCTCACCATCATTTATTATTTTAGATCCCAAGATCCAGCCTGAATCCGGAGTAATGTTCATGCTTTTCATGCTGTACTATCTGGGGCGGCTGCTCGTTTTCTCCTTTGTCTACAGAAAAATGAGCTACAAGCTTTTGTATTTCTTCCTTATATCGATAAATATACCGCAGATATATCAGAACCTTTTAACGCCGTGTATCAGCAATTCTGTAATATCAAATATAATCGCCTTTACCATAAGTCTGATAATTCTTTCGGTGCTGCTTATATACATAAAAAGAAAGAATAAAGAGCTTTTTATAAGTCAGCTCATAGATTCTCTGCCCAAAAAACTCTATGTGATATCTCTTATGCTTATATTCATAGCTTCGTTTTTCACTATGCTGCAAAACAAACAAGGCTATGGCCAATTAAAGAGTTTAATGATGCTGCTCTCTATGATAGGCGTTATAGCGGCGGCGATCTCATTTGTATTGATCGGAATATCCGAGTCCGAAAAGAGAGCAAAGGTAACTATCCTCACTAATCAGATAGAGAATCAGGTTGAATACTACGAAAAGATAGAGCGCATCTACGGGGAATTCCGCAGCTTCCGCCACGATTTCAAGAACCATATACTCTGTCTGCGCAGCCTTATAGCTTCAAACAATATAGACCGCGCCGTTGATTACCTGAACGATATCGAAAAGATGTCATCTGTTGAGAAAAAGCAGTTCAACACGGGTAATATCATCATAGACGCCCTTATGAACGACAAGAGCGAAAAGGCTAAGAAAGCCAACACCGCTATCACGTTCAGGGGCTATGTCCCCACTATCGGCATAAGCAATGCCGACCTCTGCGTTATCATCGCAAACGCAGTTGACAACGCCATAGAAGCCTGCGCAAAGGATACAGGGGACAGTCAGAAGACTATCAGCATAGAATCCGATTTCAAACAGGGATACTTCTTCTTTAAGATATCGAATCCCATATTCGACGAGGTAAATATCAAGGGAAAAAACAAGCTTGTCACCTCCAAGAAGGACAAGCAGAACCACGGCTTCGGCGTTGCAAATATAATGAATACCGTTGAAAAATACGACGGCAGCGCCGATATATCCACAGAAAATAATACATTTGTACTGGATATACAGCTCCTGCTGAAAATGGAGGAGGCTTACGCACAGAGCGCCGAGCCTGCCGAGGCACACTAAAAAACTCCCCGGACCGCTTTTGCAGCCCGGGGAGTTTTCATTATTGCTGTTTAATTATTAATTGAAGTTGCTCCTATATACATAGAATTTGTCAGATGTTACTTTAGTGCCTGTTGCGTCTGTTATCTCACATCTGTATACATCACCGTTATTTACAGTATAGTAATAAATGTTACCGTTGGATCCGCTGTAACTTTTTTTGTATTCTCCGGATGTTGTCAGGCTCTTATATACAGTATAGTTTATTGTTGATATGCTGCTTACAGAGTATGATGAAACCAGTGTTCCTGTTGAGTTTTCATATTCTTTTGTTGTCTTATACCATTTTACTGTATATGGTCCGAAGCCCTCAGAGCCATTTACTGTAAGAGTACCTTTCGAGCTGCCATATGATGAACTTTTTGTAAGCTTCATGGGATCGGCAATATAAACTACAGGTCCCCAGAGGTATGCATATCCGGGTTCATATGAACGCTCACAGGTAATACAGCATCTGTACCGGTCGCCCTTAGAGGTTCCTGCATACACATAGAGCTCTGGGTCATGGCAGTCTGTATACTCCCATGTGGTTGAGCCTGCCGCAAGCTTCTGCCAGTAGTAATAATAATAATTACCTGAGCCGCCTGCTGCCTTAGCGCTGAGGTGGTAATAGTTGCCCTCTCTCTTGGCATATGTTGGGAATGAATTTGTGAATCTGAGATAATACTTTGTAAGTGTTACTGTATCGCTTGTGAGCGTCTTGCCGTCTGCGTCAACGATAGTGCAGTAGTACTTACCAGGCTCATATGCTGTGAGATTGGCTGTATTGCCTACATATCCGCCGTCCTTTCTCCATGTGTACTTATACGGAGCCTTGCCGCCTGTTACTCCTACTGAGAGCTTGTAGCCCATGTCGGAAGCGATAACGCCGCTCTTTGGCTGTGATGTGATACGGTATGTGATAACTGTAACAGTCTTGTTCGACGAATATACAGTCTGATTTGAACCGTCTGTTATCTTACAGTAGTATGTTCCTGCCACGCCTGTTGTATATGTCCTTGATGTAGCGCCGCTGATAGCTGTACCGTCCTTGTACCACTGATATTTAAGCGTACCGTAGCCGCCTGTCATGCTTACTGAAAGTGTAGTGCTATTGCCGCTGTTGATGGTAACATTGCCCGACTGTGAAGAGATACTGAGCTTGTTTACTACGATGATATTGCTTGAATACTTATACTGTCCCAGTTCGTCCGTAATCTTGCAGTAATATGTACCTGCGGCTGTTGCTGAATATGTTCTTGAAGTAGCGCCGCTGATAGCTGTACCGTTGCCCTTGTACCACTGATAACTGAAAGTTCCGTAGCCGCCTGATGCATTAACAACGAGCCTTGTTGAGCCGTTAGGTGTTAACACAGGATAGTTTGTGGTCTGTGAAAGGATACTTATTGCATTTGCAACTGTTACTATTGCTGTATTGGTAGTAATGCTCTGTCCCGAAGAATCCTTGATAAGGCAGTAGTAATTGCCTGAAGAAGCAGCATTGTATGTACTTGAATTTGCTCCGCTTACAAACAAACCGTTCCTGTACCACTGATATGTATAGGGTGTTTTGCCGCCGCTTACGCTGACTGAGAGGGCAGCTGTCTTTCCGTTTGCTACTGTCTTGGACTGCGGCTGTGAAGTGACGGCAAGCTTTGCAATTACCTGACAGGTACGGCTCTTTACCGACTGTCCCGAATTATCTTTAACGATACAGTAATAGCTGCCTGCCGCTGTAATGCCGCAGCTCTGATTTGTTGCTCCGCTTACAGCAGCACCGTCCTTGTACCACTGATAGGAGTATGTTCCGTGTCCGCCCTTTGCAGCGACCCTGAGCACTACTCCGCTTGCAGGCATGATCTCTTTATCGCTGAGATCGGTGGTGAGAACCAGATCTTCAGCAATATAGACCGTTCCGTATCTTCCCGTTATCTCCTGACCGAGAGAGTCTGTTACCTTGCAGTTGTACTTTCCTGCCGATGTGACTGTATATGTCGCAGAATTTGAATTCCCGACAGCTGCACCGTCCTTGTACCACTGGTAGGTATAGGGAGCAAGTCCGCCCGATATCTCTACCGACATTTCTCCGCTTCCGCCCTCTGCGATATATACATCATCGGGAAGCTTTGTGAATGACAGTGTAGATACCACATTTACAGCCTTTGATGTGCCCTTTGTGCCTAACTTATCGGTCGCTCTGCAGGTGTATTTTCCGACCTCCGCTGCGGTATAGGTCGGAGAAGTCGCGCCATTTATCGCTGTTCCGTTCCTGAACCACTGGTATGCATAGCCGCCTGCTCCGCCGCTTGCTGAGACGCCGAGCTCAACAGACTCGCCGTACTTGATAATGTAGGCATCCTTGTCGTTGGTAACGGCAACGTTAACAGTATTCTTGTATGTACTGGCATTGATCACAACAGTTTCATACTGTGTATTTACAAGATAGTCTAACACCTCCGCATTTTCCTTGGTAAGATCCTTACAGAAAAGAACGGGACCTTTCTTGAGAGCTTCTTCGATCTTAGCGAACCATATGTTCATCAATTCGTGAGGCGTACTTGAGCTTCCGTCGTCAAGAGGCTCTGTATTAAGTTTAATTCTGAGATCATCTCTCAGGTCTCTCCTCTTAAGCTTCTTTTTTACGACTACTATTGCGTAGGGACCTTTTTCGACATCATCCGGCAGGTAGTAGAGAGGCTCGGTCATCAGGATATTTGCAGGTCTTATACCTGCGATCTCACCTTTTTTGAGCGTTATCTGACCGAAGGGTTCAAGCTTGGAAAGAATTACATCCGAATCCTCAAAATAGCTTATTTCTGATTCTGTCTCACTTGTAAAGCTCTCGGCTGCACTTGCCGAAACAGCTGCGATACTGCTGTGCAGAGTTAATGCTCCGATAAATAATGCCAGCATTTTCTTTGAATTCTTTTTCATAATAGACAACCTCCATTTTTATATGATTTTTATTTTGTTACGTGATCTGATCCGAATAACATTTCCCCCTGAGTTCATGCCTCCTTTCGTTTTGATTTTTGTTATCCGTGTTCTTCACTGTCATTATGATATCACATATTTTTTCCTTTGGGAACGTGTCATTTGTCACTTTCTGAGTGACATATGTCACCTATCAAGTGAGTATTGTCACTATCATGGAAAGCTGTTTTTATGAAATAAAAAGACAAGGCCGGGAAAAAATCCCGGCCTTGTCCTGGTAATAGGGTAAATTATGTCTTAAAAGCTTTTTATAAGTCCGAGCAGGAACTCCTGAATCTTAAGAGCGTCATTCGAGGTAAGTCCCTTTGAGCTTTGATCAACGTCAGCGTTGACCTTGCCCTGCTCTGTAAGTGCACGCTCGTCTGTACCGCCTACGCCGTATTTGTTGGGGTTGGCGAGAGACTGCATGATGAGAACTGCGTCTGCCATATCCACGCCGCCGTCGCAGTTAACATCGCCGGCCTTGGTAACTGTCAGCTCAGGAGGAGCTGTAGTTGTTGTGGTAGTGGTAGTCTCAGGCTGTGTTGTGGTAGTTGTCGTGGTCGTAGTTGTAGTAGTTGTTGTAGTGGTGGTAGTTGTAGTAGTTGTTGTGGTAGTGGTTGTAGTAACTACAGGTGCGGAAGCCTTCTCATATTCGTCGATAACTCCTGCGAAGAAGTTTCCTATCTTCTTATAGCCGCCGCCGTTGGGGTGGAGCTGGTCGCTGCCGATATCGTTCATGCCGTCAAGACAACCGTGAACGTCTGCAAACTTGACATTCTTGCCCTTGCCTGCATACTCCTCAGCAACCTGCTTTACAGTATTGTTATAGTTGCCTATCTTCTGAGTATTTCCGCCGTAGGCTGTATGCTCGGGTACCGAGCAGAGGAAGATCATACCGTCAGACGGCATATCTGCCAGCATATAGTCCAGCATAGCGCGGAGATCGGAAGCACAAGCGTCCATTGAGCGGTTAGCTGTCAGGTCGTTTGTACCGATCATAAGAAGAATGATATCGGGCTGTGCGCTCTTAACGGCATTGTTGTTCTTGAGCTCGTTGTACAAGCTGCCCTTGCCGCCCTGCTGCTGTCCCCAGCCGGGTATCTCCTTGATCTGATAGCCGCTGAAGCCTGCGTGATTGTCATCATAGGTTATACCGTTGGCTGAAGCGCTGTTTCTGCCGTTGGGACCTACCATGTCTATCTTATAGCCCATCTTTGTGAGAGCGTCATAGAGGTACTTTCTGTAGCCGCCCTGCTCTCCGTCACCGTTGGTGATAGAGTCGCCTGCGGGCATGATCTTTATTACCTTATCGGTAACAGCGGTACCGCCGCCGTTGCCGTCCTGCTGCTGACCGCCGCCTTGCTGCTGGCCGCCGAAATCGAAGCCGCCGCCCTGCTGCTGGCCGCCACCGAAGTCAAAGCCGCCACCCTGGCCGCCGCCCTGGAACTGGCTCCAGTCAAAGTTGCCCATATCGAAGCCGCCGCCCTGCTGGCCGCCGCCCCACTGCTGACCGCCGCCAAAGTCGAAGCCACCCTGGCCGCCGCCCTGGAACTGGCTCCAGTCAAAGTTGCCCATATCGAAGCCGCCGCCTTGCTGGCCGCCGCCCCACTGCTGGCCGCCGCCGAAGTCAAAACCGCCGCCTACGTTACCACCGCCAGCGTCTCCGCCGCCCTGTGACTCCTGACCCATCTGGTCATCGGAAGCACCTGTAGTAACTGTTACGCTCTTAACGTTAGCAGAACCGTTTGATCTGTAACCCTCGATATTAAGGGATACCTCATAAAGTGTACCTGACAT
>JAEEGL017083572.1_pt1 | contig 18411 bp, 26 predicted proteins | sample 9134231 | NCBI WGS metagenome assembly JAEEGL01 (sample SAMN16246548, study PRJNA631951) | gut metagenome | biome: gut microbiome; feature: rumen; material: fiber-attached | host: Bos | place: Iran: Karaj | collected 2018-10 | reverse complement strand
TCTATATCAATAGCTGTTACACTATCAGATAATTCCAATAACCTATTATTAAATCTTCCATCTCCAGCTGCGATATTAAGTATATTACCAGAAAAACCTATATTATTAATTGCTTCAATTGTTTCTTTTTCTTCTATTCCCCATTTAGACATTTTTTTAACTCCTTTTAAACATTATAAAATTCTATTAATCATTTATTCTGTTCTTATATATTAAATATGTAAAAATCTCAATGTTAAAAATTTAGTATTATCAATGGTTTGAGTCAACCTTTCGAAAAATACGGATATCCCAGTTTATATTAGTTTTATTTTCATTCATTTGGATCAACTCCAATCTATTTATATTTTTTTATAAAATCTATCGTTACTTCAATTGCTTCATTTATTGTATCATCAGAATTCATAAAAGTATGTTCACCATTTTTTATCAATTTAAATGTCGAATTATTACACTTATTACTAACATCTTCAGATAATTGATAAGGTAACGCACTATCTTTATCTCCATGTACAAATAACTTTGGTAAAGAACATTTCATAAGATACTCATATGGTTTATATTTATAAGTTTCTTTAAATAAATCATATCCAAATTTAAATTCTTCACCAGTATTCATGCTTTTAGATGTATAGTAACCATCTTTTTCAGCAATTTTCATATTTTCTTCTGTAAATAAATTTCCATATCTAGCATAATCATAATCTAAACACCCATACCATAATACTATTGCTTTAATACTATCATACTTTTCAAATGAAAATAAAGAAACAATACTTGCACCAAAACTTCCACCTAATAAAATAATTTCTTTATATCTTTTTTCTTCTAACATTTTAACTGTATTTTCAAGATCTATGATTTCTCTCGTAATGGTCATATCTAAATCTTTTCCTTCGCTCTCACCATGACCGTTGAAATCAAACCTAAAAGAACTATAACCTATATTAAGTAATTTTTCAGATAATAATGTAAATGCTCCACATTCATCTTTATTTCCTCTAATACCATGGCACATTATAACTATCTTATTTGACTCATTTGCTTTATTTAATATACCACATAATTTCTGTTTATTAGAATTTTTATAAAAAATCTTTTCCATAAAATTACCTCATTTTTCAAATTTCAAATCTATTTTATATAATTATTATTAAAATATGTAAAAAACTCAACATCAAAAATTCAGTATTTTCAAGGGTTTGAATAGTTTTTTCATAAAATCCCCGTATTGCAGTTATTTGTCTTGTTTTTTATTGTCTTTTTTTATTGCTGAACCAATTACCATCCCAAGACACATACCAATACTTACTCCCAAACACATACAAACGCCTACATTATTTGTTGCTGTACCTATTGCAGTACCTATTGATATACCAATGCACATGCCTAAACTCATACCCATTGCTGTATAATCTTCTTCTTTTTCTTCATTAATTTCTGTATTTTTTTCTTTATTCATAATATTTATTACTCCTTATAAATTACTATTTATCTTTCATTTTTTTCTAATTTTAAAAAAACATGTAAAAATCTCAATATCAAAAAATTTAAATTATCTAATATATCTTTTTATCACTTTTTTCCATAAATTCATTAAAAGACTTTATTGTTTCTTCTCTATCCATACTTTCTAATTTTAAAACACTACTATCACTAGAATTATCTTTTAAATCATTTATAAAGTTATAAATATAATCATCTCTAAATCCAATATTTGTAGCATCTTCTTTTGTATTTCCATAATATACTTTTTTAATATTTGACCATATTATTGCAGATAAGCACATAGGACAAGGATAACAAGAAGCATATAATTCTGCACCAGATAAATCATAAGAATTTATATTTTTACAAGCTTCTCTTATTGCAATTATCTCTGCATGAGCTGTAGGATCATTATGTGCTAAAACATTATTTGAACCTTTCCCTATAATTTTCCCATCTTTTACAATACATGCTCCAAAAGGTCCTCCAGCATTTGTTTTTAAATTATCATCTGCTAATTCTTTTGCAATTTTCATATATTCATTCATATAATATTTCTCCTCCGTAAATTAGTATTTATATATTAGTTATTTTAAATAATTATACCATCTTCATCATATAACAAATAAAGCTTATCTTCAATTTTATCTTTTACTTTGTTTATGAATTCTTCTTTTTTATTAGCATGTGGAATAATTATTCCATCTATTAATTTAAGTCCAGTAAAATCTTTCATATCGACATTGTTTTCATCAAATGGTAATGCATATTCTATTGAGTTACCAAGTATTATACTTCCTGCACTAGAACCTATGTAAATAGTGCCATTATCTGATGCATTTTTTATTGATTCATCAAAATTATACTTTCTAATCATATCCATTAAATAGAAAGTGTTTCCACCCATCATGTATATAACATCATAATCACTAATGGTTATTTCTTTTTGTCCTATTTTATATTCATATATGTTTTTTTCTTCAAAACCTAAATTTAAAATAGTTTTAAATTCATTATCCATCCATGATTTATCACTATCATTTTCTCCATCTGATGCTGTTGTAATATATAACACTTTCTTATCTTTTATTTCTTCTTTATTTATAATCTCATAGAATTGTTCTTTAAATTTTTCATTTATAATTCCACATGAAGTTAATATAATATTTTTCATTTTATAACTCCTTTTTTCACGCACTAATTCTCCCATTTACAAATAATTACTTTTGTATATTGTATCTTTTATCTCCCCACCAATTTGGAATCAAATCTTTTAATAATACTACTTTTCTACTTTCATAATCTGTTAGTATTTCCATATCTCTATTTTCATAAGATAATTGCATAAAAAATTCTCTACATGCACCACAAGGCATTCCACCATTATCTTTAGGTGGTTCATTTCTAAATGCAATCATTCTTTTAATTTTTGTTTCTCCAGTATTAATATACATATTAAGTGCTGCAACTCTTTCTGCGCAAAGATCCATAACTCCACTTGCACCTTCTATACAAAATCCAGTAAATATTTTTCCGCTTTCACTCTGTACAGCAGCTGCAACATGATGTGCTAATATAAATGGTGAAATTTCTTCTGGATGATATTGTTCTTTTGCTTTTAAATACATCTCTTCCCATATATCCATAAAATTCTTCTCCTTAATTATTTATCTGTTTTTTCTATAAAAATTTCTTTAGTTCCATCATCTTCTTCAAATTCAGAATGACTAATTCTTATATATTTACTTCCTATTTTTGATTTTAAATATGGAATTATATCTTTATCAAAATTACAAATGGTATTAATAGCATATATATGAAAATTATTAGGATTGTTCAAGTATTTATCATCCTCATCACCTGCCATAAATCTCCAACCACTATCTGGATAAGTATTACTTGGTTCTTCCCTATACATAAATCCAACCTTAAAGCCTTCTTTTATAATCTTGTCAGATGCAATACACCCTTCTCCATTAGGTTCATTCCAATCAATTAATTTTTTAATATTTTTTAATTCACTATTTTCCATTTTATTCTCCTTTCAAAATTTGTTATTTTACTAACTTTTTTCTTTTTCTATGTAGTCTTTTATTTTGTACTTTCATCTATCCATTTTAAAAAATCTTCATTTGCATTTTTTATTTCATAATATGATATTTCTGCAACATCATAATCGTGTATCTTTTTTATTTCATTTTCTATTTGAGTAAATAAACTTTCTTTAGTTCTAAACTCTAACTTATATTCATCGTTTTCTTCTATTTTATCATTCCACCAATATTTAGAATGAACCTTGCTTAATTGACTTCCAGCAATTAATTTCTTTTCTAATAAGATATCAATTATTTTGTTTGCTATTGCTTCTCTACTACAAAGAGTGGTTACAATTATATATTTATCCATAATTATTTACTCCTTAATTCATTTATAATTTTAACACAATTAATATATTGTTTTGAATCTTCTCCATATCTATTTTTTATATCTTCTAATCTTTTGTCAAATCCAACATCATTTCCATATTTATCAATAGACATATCAGCATAATTTAATATATCTAAATACGCTGATTTATATTCTGAATTAGGTATGCCATGATAATAGACCTCATTATAGTATTTATAATTATTTTCTTTTAATATGTTTGCTCCAATAATATTATGATTTTCATTAGTTCCAAATCTATATCCTATATCATGAATAAAACCCAATAAAAATAATTCTTGCAGTTGCTTTTCAGATAGTTTCTTTTCTTTTCCTATTTCAACCATTTTGTTTGCAACTGCTAGTGAATGATTAATTCTATCATTATCCATTACTATCACCTTTATTTTCCCTTTTTGAATATAAATTTTCCATCTTTAAATTCATTGTCATTATTTGTATATTCATCAATTACTTTTTTCCAAAAATCATATGCCAATTTACTCCCTAAAGATGGTGAAACTTCCCAATTACCTTCGTACATATTAAAACACACATTATCTAAATATATTTCCATTTCTATTATTCCCAACTTATATTTTCTTTTATGACTTTAGCAGGAACACCTGCAACCATACTATTTTCTGGTACATCTTTTGTTACAACAGAGCCTGCTGCAATTATAGCATTATCACCAACAGTTACTCCTTTTAGTATAATTGCATTAGATCCTATCCAAACATGATTTCCTATAGTTATTTCTTTGGTATTTCCCTCTTCCTTAGTAGTGTGTGAATCACTATCTCTTATTATAACGCCAGGTGCTATAGTTACATTTTCTCCAATAGTTATTTTCTTTCTAGCAACTATTACACTATTAAAATTCATATATCCACTTTTTATTGTTAGATTTGCATTCTCTGCAACAATAATTCTGCTTCCACTTATCATATCAAAAGTATCTACATTTAATATTCCATCTTTTTTTATAACTAAAGAAGTAAATCCATAATCTATTTCATTCCATGTTTTTCCAATATTTAATCTATTTGTTATATTTATTGTTCCTTTGTTTTTTATATTTGCATATTTGTATATTTTCATTTTGCTTTTTGATTTTATTTTTTCATGAATATTTCTAAACTTGTTTTTCATTATTTCACCTTGTTATTTTTAATTTTATATTTTTTATTCAAATAATCTTATATATTTTATCATAAAAGCAAGCCGTTTTCAATAAACTGCTTGCTTTTAATAATCATATTATTTAATTAAAATTTTATAGAATTCATAACCTTTTGTTCAAAATCTTTTATATCATATTTTGATATAAAATTAACTACATATGTGTTTCCATCTTTATTTATGAAATAGTAATTAATTGTTCCTCCATCCTCTCTTGGTTGCGCAAAAAACTGATATTCTACATTATCTGTTTTACCATCAGAAAGTGTTACATCTTCTATTCCTAAATCATTAATTGCATAATCAAAGTTCTTACCTTCATAATAGAAAACTCTAAAGAATAATAAATTTGTACTATCTTCTTGATAATAATTGTATTGTATATATGGTAATGGCATGTCATGGTCTACTTCTGCAAAATCTCCTGAAATTATGTATTTTATTCCTTTGAATTCTTTTTCTTGATCTAAATGAAACTCAAGTCCATTTATTTTAACTAGTGATTCATCAGCTGAAGCAGCTTCTTCTGCTGTTTCTTTTTTTGCTCCACATCCTGTTAGAATAATCATAGCCAAAGTAAACATTAAAATAATTAATGTAATTAATAATTTTTTTCTATCCATAAGAAATCTCCCTTCGTATTTTATTTTATATTATATTACATTTTAAAATTATATGGAAGAAGTTCATTCATTTTTAATTCTGAAGAATTATTATCATTACCCACAACACATACTTTAAAATTATCATCTACAAATTCACTCATAAATTGTCTACAATACCCACATGGCATACAATTTGGTGATAGCTCTTCTCCAGTTTTTCCACCTACTACAGTAATACTTTCAAATTCTTTTTCTCCTTCTGAAAGTGCTTTTACAAATGCTACTCTTTCAGCACATATTGATTGTATTCCATGATTTTCAATATTACATCCTAAATAAACTTTACCACTTTTGGTTCTAAGTGCTGCTCCAACTTTAAATTCTGTATAAGGTGTATAAGCATTTTGCCTTGCTTTCTTTGCAGCTTCAATATCTTCATAATACATAATTAAATTCTCCTTTATATTTTTTTGTTTTACTTTACAAAGTAACTACAAAACTTGTATATCCATCTTGTGAAGTTGCTTTAATAGTTCCTTTATATTTATTAACAATTTCATTTGCAATAGATAAACCAAGTCCATATCTTTTTTCAGATCTTGATCTTGCCTTATCTACTCTATAAAATCTTTCAAATATTTTTTCTCGTTCTTCTTCAGGAATTGGCTCACCTTGATTTTTAACTTCTATCTTTATTTCATTTTTTTCTTTTTCCAAATTAACTACAATTTTTCCTTCTTCATTTGTATGCTTTATTGCATTATCTAAAAGAATAGATAAAATGTGTTTTATATCTTCTTTGTCACCATTAAATTCAATTTTTTCTTGAATATTAGTTTCAAGCTTAATTTTCTTTTCAAACATCATGCTTTCAAAAACTGCTGTAGACATCTGAATTTCTTTTGATAAATCAAATTTATGATAGTTATTTCCTTTTGTTTCTTCCATTTTTGCAAGTGTTAATAAATCATTAACTAATTTATTCATACTTTGTACTTCATTTTGTATATATGTTATCCATTTATTTTCTCCTGATTTATCCTGTAAAACATCTGCATTTGCTTCAATAACAGCAAGTGGTGTTTTAAGTTCGTGAGATGCATCTGATACAAACTGTTTTTGTTTTTCAAAAGTTTCTTCAACTGGTTTAACAATTAATGATGCAATTTTCTTAGCAATAACATATATTAATATTAATAGTATTAATCCAATTATTACTGCAAATAATATTGTTGTTTTTAATCTTGCTATTGCATTTTCATTTTCCATTAAAGTAACTTCTATACCATTGTTTCCAAACTTTCTAATTTTATAAATATAGTTTCCAATAAAACCTTCTTCACTTGTTTTATTACTTATTTCTATAGCATAATTTCTTAATTCATCAGTTACGCCATTTGATTCTCTTACAATAGCATTATTATTGTTAATTTCAAATTTATATACCCCTTCAACATTTATTACAAATGGATCTTCAACATTTCTTGGCTCATTAAACCCTTTTGACATATCATTTTTTATTTCTTCTTTATCATCTTTACCTTCTGTTCTATTTTCTATCCTACCTTCAACTCTGTCCATAAACATTGTAGAAGAAGAAATTGTATTTTTATAGCTAAAAACTGTAAAAATTGTGATAACGCCAAGTACAATTATTGAAAGTGAAATTTGAATTATCCAAAATATTTTCTTTTTTAACTTATTTATCATTTTTCTCCTCCAATTTATACCCTAATCCTCTTATTGCTTTTATATTTACATTTGAATCAATAAGTTTAAGTTTTCTTCTTATAAACGTAATATATACTTCAACATTATTGTATTCTGCTTCACTATCAAATCCCCAAATTCTTTCAAGTAAACTTTCTCTTGATGATATTTGGTTTTTATTTAAAAGCAATTGCTCTAACAATTCTAATTCTTTTCCACTTATTTGTATTTCATTGTCTGCGCATTTAAGTTTAGCATTTTTTAAATCTAGTGTTAAATCTCCAAATTCTAAAACATCTGTATTTTCAATATTATTTGTTCTTTTTAAAACTGCCTTTATTCTTGCTATTAATTCTCTTGAAGAAAATGGCTTTGTTATATAATCATCTGCACCATGCTCTAATCCATTTAATTTATCTTCAATTTCAGATTTTGCAGTAAGCATTATAATTGGAGTATTGATTTTTTCTTCTCTTAAATATTTTAGAATTTCAAATCCATTCTTTTTTGGAAGCATAACATCTAACAAAATTAAATCATAATTTAAAGTTAATGCTTCATCTTCTCCATCTTCTCCGTTTGTTTTAATGTATACATTAAAATTCTCACTTTTTAATGTTTCTGCTATTGCATCTGCTAAACTATATTCATCTTCTATTATTAAAATATTCACCTTAAATTTCACCTCAAATATAATTATATATATTTTTATTGAATATAGATTGAAATTAATTTTTATTTTTTATCTCATATATTGCTGTTAAATTTTTTCCCTTTTCATGATCTTCTTCTTCAAAAACATTTCTTTTGTATTTAACATTATTCTTTTCTAAGCATAATTCTAAAAAGCACAAGAAAATCCCAATATCTATTTGATTATAATAGATAACCATTTTCTTTGGCATTATACCTCTTTTACCTTCTTTTTTATATCTATATACTTTTAATAAATTATCTTTTTCTTCTACAAGCCAAGGTTGTGTATTACATGCACTTGGTGTAAATCTAACTATGTTTGCTATGTCTAATAGTTTTTCACCTTCCCATATTTCTGATAATTCCTTTCTTTTACTTTTAAACATATCTTTTCTAAATTTTTTCTCATCATCTACTTTTGCAATTGCAATCATTATTACAAAATCTAATCCATCAAGCTTTCTTTCTTCTACTTTTCCAATGCCAAACCATAATGTACCTATGTTTTTAGATACTAAATAAAGGTCTAATTGTTCTCCTAAATAACCTATATTTTGCAAATAGTTTTCTTTCTTTTCTGAATAGAATAAAATACAGTATTCTTGTCCTCTTCTACATGTTGTAGAATCTTTTACTATTTTCATTTTAACTTTAATATCATCTACTAATGGTTTAAGTTTAGTAAATTGATTTTCTATATCTTTTAATTCTTCTTGAGAAATACTTTCATTTCCAATGTTTCTAAATAAATGAAAAGATTTTCTTTTAAAAATCATATCATATAGATTTTTATCCATAATATACTCCTTTTATCTATTACCATACATATGGTATTAATCTGTATCTAACTTTTTCTTTGTAATCTTTGTACCCTTTTAATTCTTTTTCTAATACTTCTTCTTCATTCTTTATTCTTTTTGCAATTATTATTGGATAACTTAAGAAAATTACAAATGAAATAACTGAACCTAAAATTAAAGGTATGCTTAAAAATAGAAAAACAGTAACAGCATACATAGGATGTCTTACATATTTATACATTCCATTATCTATTACTTTTTGATTTTCTTGAACCTCAATAGTTCTAGAAAGATATGTGTTTTCTCTTAATACTTCAGCATAAAGAATATATGAAAGGATAAATATTATTGAAAAAATCACTACAATCGCACTTGGAATTTCAATCCACAAAAATCTGTAGTTTAAGCCTGCAATTATAAATCCTGATAAAAACATTAAACCACTTAGTAATAAAACCTCTTTTTGCTCTCCTTCTTTTTCTTTAGCATTTAATCTTTTTCTTAAAAGTTCTGGATTCTTTATCATTAATACAATTCCTGCTATAAACATTGGAATAAAAAGGAGTCCCATAAATAGCCAGCCATTCCAATATTCAAATGAACCTGCAGATAAAAATAGAATTGCTCCTATTATTACTACACCTAATATAAACTTTGTAATTGCCCCAATAAATAATTTTTTATCCATTGATACTCCTTGTTATTACAATTATTTTGACATTTCTTTAAGCTTTTTATCTACATTTGGAAATGTCTTTTTTAAAATAATTGGCTTGTTTTCTTTATCAACAAAACAGTGCTTTGTTCTTCCTGTCAAAACAATTTTTCCATTTTCAACATTTGTCATTGTATATTTAAGTATTAATCTTACTCCGCTATACTCTTCTACTTCAATACTTACTTCTATTTTATCTTCAAATGTTGTAGGTGCTTTATATTCACATTCAACACTAATAACAGGTGAAATAATTCCATCTTCTTCTAACTTTTTATAGCCTAAACCAATCTTATCTAAAAAATCTATTCTTGCTTCTTCCATCCATCTTACGTAATTAGAATGATGTGTTACACCCATCTTATCTGTTTCATAATAATTAACTTTATGAATGTATTTATCCATATTTATCCTACCTTTAATTATCTTAATATCTGCCTTTCTAATTTTATTAATCATTTCTTCTAATTTCTACCTTTTTTCATCTGCCATTTCACCTAAGAAATCTCTTGTTTTATTATAGATTTCCATATTGTTTCTTATATTTTTATTTACTCCGTTATAATTTACTTTTATATTAAAAGATGCATCTAATATCATTTTCTTTTCAAATTCTGTAGATAACAATTCATTTTCTATAAAATCAGTAACTTTTTTGTATTCTTCATCTGTTAAATCTTTAAATTTACTTATAAAGTTTTTATGTTTTTCATCATCATAAACAGAAAAATTAAGCTCAATTAGAAATTTATATATTTCTTTATTGCTTGTAACTAAATATCCACTATTTGAAAAGCCAAAACTTCCTGCACCTGAAGAAAGCACCTCTATTATTGCATTTTTCTCTAATTCTTTAAGTTTATTATTCCATTCTTCATATTCTTCTTGTGATTTTTTAAATTTCTTTTCATCTTCTTCGTTCATATTAATTCCTCCTAATTATTCTATATAACTAACCTATCCAATTAATATATTCTTCATTTTGTTCTCTTCCATTAAATCTTTTGCTTGAAATAAAGTGGAGGTTTGGATATGTGTTTTTCAAATCATTAAAACTTCCTTCTGATCCGCTAGAACCACTTGTAACAAATACATAAATATCTTTTCCTTCTAAATTGTTTTCTTCAATAAATGTATTTATTATTGTTGGTGCTGTATACCACCATACAGGAAAACCAATTACTACTTTATCAAATTCATCTATGTTTTCTATCTTGTTTTCAACTTCTGGTCTAAATGATTTGTCATTCATTTCTATAGTACTTCTGCTTTGCTTATCTGTCCAATCTAAATCTGCAGCTGTATATTTTTCCTTTGGCTCTATTTCAAATAGATCTCCTCCTACTGCACCTGCAATTTTTTGACTTACTCCTTTTGTTACTCCACTTGCTGAAAAATAACTTACTAAGATTTTACTCATAATAAATCCCCCTTTATTTATTAATTTATACATTTATTTTATTAAATTTTTTAACTCCATTTTTTCTTAAATATACTAATAATAAAACATCTAAAACGAAATATACCAAGGTTCCAATTAAAACTACTAATTCAATATTCATATTCATACTAATTAATTTATATATTCCAAAACAGGTAGCTGCTAAAAGTATCATTCCTGCAAAAACTGCAACTCCAGAACTCATACTTTGTTTTACAATTTCTGTATCATTTTCTGCATCTAATTTAGGGTATTTTAAATTAATAATTATTCCTAAAGTTTCTGCAAATATTGGAAGTATAAATGATGATAATATAATCATAATCATTTCTAATATTGTAAATTCAAAATTAACAAACATTATAATATCTCCAATTAAAATAAATGGAATCATAATTATTATAGCTGTAAGTACCTTGGAAATTATTATCTTAAAGCTTGATACTGGCAAACTTTTAAGTATGTTAAATGACTTATATTCTAATGAAATCATTGAACTTGTAATTGATGACATAAGTGATGATATACAAACAAATCCAAATAAAATTGCTGGAATATATGATTTTACTTGTTCTACAGTGATTCCTATTCCTGCGGTTTGTATTGATGTAATTAATGATTCAAATTTAATACAAATTGCTATGCATCCTGCAACAAATAATACTAATCCAAATGCAGCATTTATTACAAAAACTGGTGATGCTATGAATTTATTAAATTCTTTTCCAATTAATGCTTTCATTGGTTTTCTAGTTTTTATTTTATAATCATTAATTAAACCTTTATTATTTTTTGTTTTTACTCCTTTAACTTTTGAGTTGATCCTAAAATATACTTTACTCAATGCAAATATCATCACTACAAATATTGCTAAATGGATAAGTATAAATAACACTAAATCTTTAATATTAAAGTTGGTAACTAGTCCTATATATGCTCCTGCCGGATAATAAAGCTTAGTTATTAAATCATTTATACTACTAGCATTTTGAGCAAGGTTAGTTATAATCTTTTCTAAGTTAAATGATGCATACATTATAATTAATAAGAAAAAAGTTGTAATAATTATTTGTACTAAATTTTTAAATCTAAATTTAGATGATGTACCAGATATTATTGCTCCAATAATACATGATATAACTATTGGTATTATTGGGAGAACTAGAAGTGCAATTATTGATGAGATATAAAATGTAATTCCAACACTTACATATCTTATATATACTACTATTGCAGGTATCAAAAACAATGAATTAAATAATAGTTCAAATACATAAAACTTAAATACTCTTATAAATAAAACTGTTGATTTTTTTATTGGAAGTGATAAAAGCAAATTGTCATCATTTGAATTAAATAAAAGATTGCTTGCTTTATATATTCCTTCTACTAATGTAAATATAGTGGTAAATAAAATAAATAGTGTTAATAATACAAATTCTAAATGTACTTTAGTAAGTTGTTCCATAAATAAATTTGCATATGACCAAATAGAAAAGAACACAAGTATTGCAAGTATTATTGGAAACACTTTTTTACTTATTTCACTACTATTTTTATTTTTTATTTTAAATATATTCATGCCTTCTGTCATACAGGCTTTAATCAGTGACAATGTTTTTTTCATTTTTATCTCCTTTAGTTTTCTAATTCTAAAAATACTTTTTCTAGGGATTTATCGCCTTTTACTTCATCCATATTTCCGACCTTAACAAGCTCACCCTTCTTTATTATTGCTACTCTTGAACATAATTTTTCTGCAACATCTAATATGTGAGTTGAGAAAAATACAGTTTTCCCTTCTTTTATCATTTCATTCATTACTTCTTTCATATCAAAAACAGCTTTTGGATCTAAACCTACAAATGGCTCATCCATTACTAATATTTTTGGATTATGGCAAAGTGCTGAAATCAAAGCTATTTTTTGTTTCATGCCATGTGAAAATGAATTTATTGTGTCATTTAAATTATTTTCTATTTCAAACAATTTTGAGTACTTTTTTATATTTTCTTCTCTTGTTTTTTGATCTATTTCATACATATCACATATAAAGTTTATGAAATCTATTGCTTTCATATTTTCATAAAGCTCTGGATTATCTGGAACAAACGCCATTTCCTTTTTACATTCAGTTGGTTTTTTCTTTATAGATTTTCCATTTATTAAAATATCTCCCTCATCAAAATCATGTATTCCAACTATTGCTTTAATTAAAGTTGTTTTACCTGCACCATTATGTCCAATAAATGCAAATATTTCTCCATCATTTACATTAAAAGAAACATCATTTAATGCTTTATCTTTTCCATTATACGTTTTTGAAACATTCTTAATTTCTATCATAATATGCTCTCCTTATATTTTTTTTATTTTACTATTTCTCTATATGTTTTTATGTCTCTATATTCGTTTTAATTCTATCATAAAAAGCAAGTAGCTTTCAATACTACTTGCCTTTATATTAATAATATTTTTAAATTTTTTAATACTATTTTTAAGTTTATTTTTTTCTTTTTTATTTAACTTTCTCTATATAACCTGATGTTGGAAGTGAATACATATCATCTGTTATTGGTTCATATCTATCTCCATGATAATCATCTGTAAATCCAACATCTGCTTTATATATATCTCCTGTTTCTGTATCATAAACTCTTTCATATCCCATTGTTGCATCACTCTGTTTTTGGCTTATTCTATCATATGAATCATTTCTTGCTTCCCATGATGACATTATCATATCAGAAATTGAATCATAAATTTTTTGATTTGCTTGTATTGTTGTAACTAATATAGTTTCTTCTTTATTAAATCCATCAACAAAAGTTTGACTAAATACAATTGACCCTAAGCAGTGATCTAATACTTCTTGCCAATTATTAAATTCACTATCAGGTGCTGTCATAAACATTATATTGTATACATTAAGTGGAGCTACATCTACTTGAGGGCTCATTAAATCAAACATATTCTCGTTTATATAGTATGATCCTATATCTTTAACATTTGCTGTGAATAATCCTTGCACTAAATTTCCACTTTGATCTTTGTATGTTGCACGTAATATGTCTCCTCCAAGATTTGAATCTCCAATATCTTCTATTATTGTAAAATCGTTAAAATATGGGAAGAAATTAGTGTTTAATACACTTTCATTATCATATTTTGCTGTTTCATTCCATACTTTATAGAAACCTTCTGTTGTTAGTGGTTCTATCGCTGGTAAAATTGAAAATGGTGCAGTTGGATATAAATTTCTATAAGTATTTCTTGCACGAGTTGATTTTAAGAATCCTTCTTGTTTTAAATTAAATACAAACATATAATTTGGATTATTTGGATCATATACTTTAAAAGCATAATGAATGTAATCTGCTGGTGCAACTTCAACTTTCCATCCTTTTGGAATATCTAAAGAAACTAATCCATTATCAAATTTTTCATATTCAACAGACTTGCTTTCTGATGGTGTTATTTTTACTTTCTCTTTTTTATTTCTTCCACCTTCTTCTCCGTCTCCTAAAACTCCTGTGGCAAACAATATGCCAATTGTAATTCCAGCAATTACAATTAGAGCAACTATTACGGAAATAATAATTTTAGTACTTTTTTTCATAATAATTTCCCCTTTTCTTAATTAATTATTTATATCTAAAAGTAATAATTTTAATCTATATTTTTTATATCACATGATTTTAATTTTTGCAATTTTATTTTAATAAAAAAATAAAAATTACAAAACCTATATTATAAAATCTGTAATATAAAAATATAAAATTCATAAAACAAAAAATAATCTATATTACAATAGATTATTTTTATTTAATATTTTATTTTAATAAAATTTATATTTATTCTTGTCTGCTCTTTCATCATAATTTCTATCAAATTGCTTGTTTTTAAAGAACCAATTTGTTTTATCCATTGTCAAATGCTTTCTATTTTTATTAAAAATTACATCTAATAAAATCATTACTGCTAATCCAATAGCAATCGCATCAAAAAATACTGTACCTAAATTTGGTCCACCTGATGTAATTTCATTATATATACTTGTACCAAAATACCATCCATAACATGCAAAATATACCAGCGTACCTAATGCGTTTCTTTTAATAATAAAGATAAAACTAAATAGTGTTATAAATAAAATAATTATTTCTGCATTCATATTCCATGGTGTTGTAATAAAACTTGCTCCAATTGAATATGTGAATACTACTGCTACTCTAAACATCCAATAAAGTACTATAAATATTGTTAATAAATAGCTAAATAAAACCATCTTTTGTATTCCCCCTATATCTTAAATTTAAATTATTACATCTCTTTTTAATAAATTATCTTTTATAATTCCAAGTCCAATAAAGTTATTGTCATTATATATCTTATATACATCATTTTCAAGTTTTTTTGTAAGTAATACACCATTTAAAAATAATCTTAAATCTTTATTACTTAATTCTATTGATTGACTTTTTTCAAAAACTTTTTCTATAGATATTACCCTTTTTTTAACATTGTTAATATCTAAATCTTCAAGTTTAATTGAATTATCTATATCAAAAATATCTACTTTCGTTCTGTTAAGCTCTTTCATATATCCTACTGTTTTTAGTTTTAATGCAATATCTTCACATAGCGTTCTAATATATGTTCCTTTTGAGCATTTAATTTTAAATGTTATTTCATTATTTACATTATCATAATTTATAAGACTTATCTCATATATTATAATATTTCTTTTTGGTATTTCAACTATCTTTCCTTCTCTTGCATATTCATATAGTTTTTTTCCATTTACTTTAATTGCTGAATATATAGAAGGTGTTTGGATACTATCACCCACGAATGAATTTAAAGCATTTTTCACATCATCTATAGTATAATTATCTACAGTTTCTTTTTCAATTGTCTTTCCTGTTTCGTCTCCAGTATCTTTCTTCTCTCCAAGTTTTAATATTGCAACATACTCTTTATCATGATCTATAAGATATTTTGATATCTTTGTTGCTTTTCCTATCAATATTGGGAGTACTCCTGTTGCATTAGGATCTAAAGTACCAATATGGCCAACTTCTTTTTGGTTTATCGTTTTCCTAACTATTGAAACCACATCGTGTGAAGTATAATTTTTAGGTTTATTAATTACAATTACTCCATCCATATTTTTCCCTTATTTTAAATGTTTTTTACATTCCTTAATTACTTTTTCTTTTGCTTCTTCAAATGGAAGTGAAACAAATCCTCCTGCTGCTCTTATATGTCCACCACCATTAAACATTAAACAAATATCTGATACACTTACATATTCATTAGATCTTAAAGAAATCTTAAATCCATCTTCTACTTCTCGTAAGAAAATAGCAATTTCAACTCCTTCAATATCTCTTCCCATCTCAACTATTCCCTCATGATCTCCGGTTGATGAATTAACTTCTTCTTCATCTTTTAAATTAATATATGTAAATGATATTTTACCATCTTCAAAGAATTCTAGTCTCTCCATCGCTCTTTTAGTAAGCTCGAATTTTGCTTTTGTTTGTGTTTGTAACACCTTTTTATATATCTCAGATACATTAACTCCTTTTGATAATAGTTCTGCTGTAAATTCAAATGTTTCTGCCGTTACTCCTGAATATCTAAATCCACCTGTATCTGTAATAATTCCCGTAAGCAAGCATGTTCCTATTTTTTTATCAATTTCAACACCTAGAGTTTCTAAAACTGTAATTAATATTTGTGAGCATGCAGGTGCCATTGGATTTACAAAGTTTAAATCTGCATACATTGTATTTACACCATGATGATCTATTGATATTTTTGAATTTGCATTTTCAAAATAATCATTAAATCCATTTAATCTTTTTTTATCGCCACAATCTAAGGCAATAGCTAAATCATAACTCTTATTGCTTTCTTTTTTGATCTCTTGTGCACCTGGTAAAAACTCATATGTTTTAGAAAATTCTGGAATTATTACATCAGAATTTATACCTAATTGTTTTAATCCATTATACATTGCTAAACTACTTCCAATTGCATCACCATCTGGATCAACATGAGTTAAAATTACTATTGATTCTGCATTTTTAATTTCTTCAATAATACTATTTAATGTATTCATTAAACAACCTTCCTTACTCTAATTAAATTATTCATTTCCTTTATCATCAGTAATATCAAGATTCATTTCTTCATTACTTATATTTGGTATGATCTCTTTAAGAATGTTATCTATTTTTTCCCCATATTCCATAGAATCATCAAGAATAAATACAAGCTCAGGTGTAACTCTTAAGTTAATCCTTTGAGCAATCATAGATCTAATATATCCTGATGCTCTTTTTAGTCCCGCTAAAGTGTTTTTTACACTTTTAGAATTAATCATACTAACATAAACTTTAGCATGCTTTAAATCAGGTGAAATCTTAACCTTTGTTACACTTATTAATCCTGTAATATTTGAATTTTTAAGTTCATTATTAATTATATTACCGATTTCTCTTTTTAATTCTTCATTTACTCTATCTAATCGGTTATTTCCATTTTGTCTTTTCATAAAAGAATTCCTTTCTAGTCTATTGTTTAACTTGTTCCATAACAAATGCTTCGATAATGTCTCCTTCTTTTATATCATTATAGTCTTCTAGTTGAATACCACATTCAAATCCTTTTGCAACTTCTTTTGCATCATCTTTCATTCTCTTTAATGATATTAATTTTCCTTCATGAATTACAACATTATCTCTTATTACTCTAACTCCAGCATTTCTTGCAACTTTTCCAGTCAATACATAACATCCTGCAATTGTACCAATACTAGAAATCTTAAATAGTTGTCTTACCTCAGCTGTTCCAATTACAACTTCTTCATAAACTGGATCTAGCATTCCTTTCATTGCAGCTTCAACATCTTCAATTGCATTATAAATTACTGAGTATGTCTTAATTTCAACATTATCTTTTTCTGCTCTATCTTTAGCTAAAGGCTCTGGCCTTACATTAAACGCAATTATTATTGCATCAGAAACGCCTGCAAGTGTTACATCAGATTCTGTTACTGCACCAACTTGTGCATGTATTACTTTAACTTTAACTTCATCATTAGATAGTTTTTCTAATGCTTGTTTAATAGCTTCAACAGAACCTTGAACATCCGCTTTTACAATAATATTTAATTGTTTTAAGTTTTCTTGTTCTATTTTGCTAAATAGATCTTCTAATGTAACTTTTGTACTTGCATTTAATTTTTTGTCTCTTTCTTGACGTTTTCTTCTTTCAATTAAGTGTTTTGCAGTCTTTTCATCTTTAACTTCATAGAATGTTTGACCTGCCTCT
>JAEEGL014800583.1_pt1 | contig 18411 bp, 15 predicted proteins | sample 9134231 | NCBI WGS metagenome assembly JAEEGL01 (sample SAMN16246548, study PRJNA631951) | gut metagenome | biome: gut microbiome; feature: rumen; material: fiber-attached | host: Bos | place: Iran: Karaj | collected 2018-10 | reverse complement strand
TGGAGGAAAGCTTGGAGATCATCCGCACGGTATTCCACAACGACTCCACCTGGGCCATCGAACTCAACGCGACGGGAGAAGCCATCGGGGCCATCGGCTACGGTCCTTCGTGCGAGTGCAATCTCCCCGCCCGCGAGGGAGGACCCCTCTGCGGCTATTGGGTGGCCAAACCTTACTGGAACCAAGGCATCTGCACGGAAGCACTGCAAGCGATGTTGGACCATATTCGCCAAACGACGGACATCCCATCGCTCATCAGCGGGCATTTTGTTGACAATCCCGCCTCCGGCCGTGTGATGGAGAAATGCGGATTTCAACCCACCGGGGAAACCTGCATCGACGAGACCCAGTATCAAGGCAAGGACAGACCTATCAGGGTGCTGAGGTTGGAGCTGAAATGACGATGTCGGACTGTGTTGGAGAGGAGATCCACCACAGTAATGTGAAAATGGAACCCCTTGCCAGATCATCAACATTCACTTAAAAGGTATTTATGAAACTGAAGAAACGTAAAATCAAGTAGGGGAGTGCCTGCCCCCAGGTGGCCTCCGGCGCGGGATATTCCGCCTGGCTGATGGATGTGAATGCCGTAACGGTTGCCGTTACAGGAAGCAGCGCTTGTGATTTTTCAACCAATTGGTCCATTTAGTGATTTTTTTCAAGAGATTTATCATCCAAAATGAATATTAAACCCACAATTTGATACTAAACATTTGGAAATCAAACAAATAATATGTGGATATGCAACGTTATGCAGCCGGATTCTGTTTAAAGGACTTCGCGGGGGCAGAGTGTTTGTCGGAAAACGAGTAATAATGGAAGTCCCCTGAGAACTATGAAATTGAGATTGACGAATTTTGATACCTCAATACGACATTCCAGAGTGGCAACGCCGTTTTTTTCGCCATCTTCCCGGCCGGGAAGCGAGAATTTCATCAATTTGTTGTATTTTTGCAGGTTCTAAAAACCTGTTGCTATGATATCCTTTGCCATCGCACTTGTGCTGCTCGTCGCCGGATACTTCATCTACGGTCGCATCATCGAGAAGATATTTGGAATCGACGCGAAGCGTCCCACGCCTGCGCAGACGCGTCCCGACGGGGTCGATTACATCCCCATGAAACCCTGGCGGATCTTCCTCATCCAGTTCCTCAACATCGCCGGCGTCGGTCCCATCTTCGGGGCCATCATGGGCGCCCAGTTCGGCACCGCCTCTTTCCTCTGGATCGTCTTCGGCTCCATCTTCGCCGGCGCCGTCCACGACTACCTCTCCGGCATGATCTCCCTGCGCAACGACGGCGCCAGTCTGCCCGAGATCCACGGCAAGTACCTCGGCAACGGCGTCAAGCAGTTCATGCGCGGCTTCATGGTGCTGCTCATGATCCTCGTGGGCGCGGTCTTTGTCTCCGCCCCCGCCGATTTGTTGGATAAATTGACTAATTTCAATGAACTCTTCCAGAAGAGCGAATCGCCTTTCTGGCAGCAATTTGCGGTGAAGCTCTCTCAATTGACCGAACATTGGGCGCTCTATTTCTGGATCACCCTCATCTTCATCTATTACGCCATCGCCACCATGCTGCCCATTGACAAGATCATCGGGCGCATCTACCCCATCTTCGGCATCTGCATCCTGTTCATGGTGCTGGGTATCATGGTGATGCTCTTCTGGCACCATCCGCAACTGCCGGAGGTTTGGGAAGGCATGCCGAACATGCACCCGCAGGCGGCCACCACCCCCATCTTCCCGATGATGTTCATCTCCATTGCGTGTGGCGCCATCTCGGGCTTCCACGCCACACAGTCGCCGCTGATGGCGCGTTGCATGACCAACGAGCGTCAGGGACGCCCCATCTTTTACGGCGCCATGATCACAGAGGGCATTGTCGCGCTCGTGTGGGCCGCTGCGGCCACCTACTTCTTCCAGGCCAATCCGGGCACCACCGACGGCGCCTCCGTCATTGTCGATAAGATCAGCCGCGATTGGCTCGGCACCGCCGGCGCCATCCTCGCCCTGCTCGGCGTCGTCGCCGCCCCCATCACCTCCGGCGACACCGCCTTCCGCTCCGCCCGTCTCATCGTCGCCGACTTCATGCACGTGGACCAGAAGCCCGTCAAGAACCGTCTGCTGGTGGCCATTCCGCTCTTCGTCGCCGGCATCGGCGTGCTCGTCTTCAGTATCGTCAGCAAGGACGGCTTCGGCATCATCTGGCGCTATTTCGCCTGGGCCAACCAAATCCTCGCTGCCGTCACCTTGTGGGCTGTCACGGTGTATCTGCTACAGGAACGCAAGTGCTTCTACGTCACTTTGATCCCTGCTCTTTTTATGACGATGGTCACTTCGACCTTCATTTTCATTGCTCCCAACGGCGGCTTCGGCCTGGCACCCGCCGTCTCCTACAGCATCGGCGGTGTGGTCACGGTGGCGTTGTTGGTCGGCTTCATCGTCTATGCGGCTAAAGAGCGGAAAAAAGTCAAGCTGCAATAACTTTTTCACTTTTTATAGAAATGAAACGCTTTTTCTCCTGTTGGATTCTTGTATTGCTGTCGCTGGCCGGTGTCATGCCTGCCGCATGGGGACAGCATTACACTGGCGATGACGAGATGAACATCGCCGGACCTGGGGCCGACATCATCGTCGCCGGCGGCATCTACTTCGGCGGCAAGGCACCGGCTGGATATTACAGCGGCATCCCCTCCAACGAGAACAACCTCGGCTACATCTTCAACAACCAATCGTGGCAGCAGGATATCATCAAACTCATCGCAGACCATCACAGTGAGGTCTCTATCAACAGTGATAAGGGTTTCTGGGTAAAGGAGTGCCCCGCGGACATGCATTACAGCATGGCCATGTCGGTCGCGCTCGGCGTCTCCTATCGTTTCGACGCCCACTGGCGCATCAACCTGTACTACACCTTCGCCCGTCTCACCGCCAAGGATGCCTTCACGGTCGGCTTCGAGAACCTGGTGCCCAGCAATGTGAGCAACGACTACCTTATCTATATGCTGGTAGGGAAGGAGAACCGTTCCTTTTTCGACCTGACCGGCTCCTACACCTTCCAGGCCAACAAGATTGTGAAGCCGTTCATCGAGTTCGGTGCGCAGTTCAACTTCGTGAGGGTCAAGAGTTTCGATGCGGTCATCGAGGGGCGAGAATTCAACTTGTTGGATGTCTATGGCGGCAGTACATACGTGGCTGGCGCGGGCATGCAGGAGTTGGACACCCGCTACGGCGGACCCGGCTGGGGGGTGCTGGCCGATGTCGGCATCAAGTTGGCCTTCAGCAAATCGGTTTCCGTCGATCCTTGCTTCTACGTCTCTTTCGGCAAGGTCGGGCTTAACGGCTACAAGGATTATCACTTCAACTATGGGGTCTATATTCGCTTGGTATTGAGCGATGCGATGTTCCAAAAGTAGGTCTGGATGAGTGAGGAGAAGCATCGTTGGGGAGGACATTTGGCGGCGTTGGCGGTCTATGTCATTTTTGGCATCAACCCGAACTGTTCTAAGGCGGTCGTGCCGGAATATATTCATCCAGAAGTATTTACTGCCGTCCGCGTGATGTTCGGCGCGATGGCGTTCTGGCTGCTTTCGTTGGCGATCCCGCGGGAGAAGGTGGCAAAATCCGACCGTTGGCGCATGCTCCTGGGCGCCGTACTGCTGGCGGGCACGCTGCTCGCTTTCGGCGAGGCCTTCAACTACACCTCCCCATCCTATGTCTCCCTCATCTCTGCCACCAGTCCGCTGTTGGTGATGCTGATGGCGGCGCTCTTTCTGCGCGAGCCGATCTCCTGGCGGAAGTCCATCGGCGTCTTCGTCGGCATTTGCGGCGCCCTGATGATTGTGCTCTTCTCTTGGAAAATCGACGCCAACGCCCATCCCATCGGACTTGCGCTCTGCTTTGTCAACATCATCTTCTATGCCGGATACCTTCTGCTGACGCGCTCGCTCTCATCGCGCTACCACCCCATCACGATGATGAAGTGGATGTTCCTGCTCTGCGCGGTCATCTGTATTCCGGTGGCGTTGCCGTTCTTGTTTGCCGCCACCTCGCCGATCTTTTCCTCCGCGGTGCCGGCGACGGCGTACCTCAACCTCGGCGTGGTGCTCGTTTTCTCGACGGTTGTCTCGTACTTTCTTTTGCCATTGTCGCTGAAGCAGTTGCGACCGACCACGGTAAGCATGTACAGCAACCTGCAGCCCGTGGTGACTTCTGTGGTGGCCATCGCCGTCGGACAGGACATCTTCACTTGGAACAAGCCGGTGGCGCTGGTGCTCATCCTTGCGGGTGTCTATTTGGTGACGACCAGCCGGGCGAAGGAGTGATCCTCTACCTTTTTCAAACATAGGATGTTGGTAAAAAGTTGATGGCTTGACACGTTTTTTTGAGAAAAAACGTGTATCTTTGCTCTTTAAACAAAACCGGGTCAATGAAACGCGTGACTGCTCTCTTCTGGCTTCTTTGGGTCGCGTCCCTCTTCGTGGGCGTGGCGCAGAACGTTTTGCCCAATCCTAACGGTTACAACGTTTTTTACTATCCCAACGGCGGGAAATCGAGTGAAGGCAACATGGTGAACGGGCAGCCCGAGGGACTGTGGAAGTCGTACAATGAGCAGGGCGTGCTGGTCTCCGAAGGCGTCCGCCGCAACGGCCGACTCGACAGCACGTGGACCTTCTACAACGAGAAGGGCGCGGTCACCCTGCGCATATCCTACCGCGATGGCGTCAAGCAAGGTCCTCGCATCCAATATCTTAGCGACGAATACGAGGTGCAGCGCTGGGATGCCGACACCCTGCTCAGTCCGGTGTGCACCTACACCCACGACGGCAAGTTGAAGTGCGAGACACCCTATGAAGCCGGCAAACCCCACGGCATGGCCCGCGAATACGACACCGCCGGCGTCATTGTCCGCCTCATCTACTACTACCGCGGCATCATGACCAAGCGCGAGCAGGTGAACCGCATCGACAAGTTCGGCTACAAGCAGGGCAAGTGGAAGACCTTCTGGCCCAACGGCAACCTGCGGACGGAAGGGGAGTATGTGAACGACAAGCGCCACGGCTATTTTAAGGATTACGATGAAGAAGGGAATTTCCTTCAGGTGCAGAAATACGAGAACGACTATTTGGTCGCCGACGCGCCGGAAACCAAGCAGTTGGAGCGTCGGGTCTCCTATCACCCGAACGGTCAGCCCGCCATCATCGCGGCCTATTACCACGGTAAGGCGGAGGGCGTACGGCGCGAGTTCGACACCGAAGGAAACGTCATCAAGGGCTATGTCTTCTCCAACGGCGTGTTGCTGTCGGAGGGCATCACCGACATGGCCGGCCTTCGTCAGGGCAAATGGAAGGAGTTCTACGCCGGCGGCGAACTGAAGTCGGAAGGCGTCTATAAGAACTCCCTGCGCACGGGCAAGTGGAAGTTCTACTTTCCCGACAAGAGTGTGGAAGTGGTCGGCAGTTACGACGCCAAGGGCAGGCAGGACGGCGAGTGGCAGTGGTTCTACGCCAACGGTCAACTGATGCGCGAGGCCAACTACGACGCCGGCACCCTCGACGGCGCGTTCGTCGAATACGACGAGAACGGCGAGGAGGTCTCCAAGGGCGAGTTCGTGGAAGGCACCGAAGAGGGACGCTGGTTCTACCGCCGCAACAGCGCCGTCGAGGAGGGCGATTACACCGACGGCATGCGCACGGGCGTGTGGAGGAGTTGGTATCAGCCCGGCGTCATCTCTGCAAAAATCGAATATGACCAGGATTTGATGAATGGTGAATACACTATTTATTATGAAAATGGCGTTATAAAAAGAACAGGCAAGTGCATCAACGGCGAACGCGACGGCATCTGGTATGACTATGACGACACGGGCGAGTTGATGCTGACAACGCTTTACAAAGAGGGTAAAGAGTTGAAATGGAACAACTTTAAAATAGAAGACTAATGGCTCATCAGCGAATATTCCCCATCTTCCTCATGATCTTTCTGATGCTGTGTGCCGGACGCGCGCAGCAGGACAGCGCCGCGATGGCCCGCCAGGCCGCCGAGCAGGCGGAAATCCTCCGTTCGGAGAACCAACTGTCGGCCAAGATGGACAAGATGCTGGATTCCTGGTACGTGAAGCACGCCAACGCCAACGCCCGTAGCGTTTTGAGTCATCTTTCCGACACCAACACCGTCTCCGACGCCAACTGCGACTCCATTTACAAACTCCGCCTGTCGCGCATCGCCTCCGTGGTGCAACTGGGCTACGACCCCGCCGTGCGCAGTTACATCAACCTCTATGCGAACATCCGGAAGAAGTCGTCATCGGCCATTCTCGGCCTGGCGCAGTATTATTATCCGCGCATGACCGCCATTTTCGACAAGTACGACGTGCCGGAGGAGTTGGTCTATCTCACCATCATCGAGTCGGCGTTGAATCCGACGGCTGTGTCGCCCGCGGGGGCCACGGGCATCTGGCAGTTCATGTACCAGACGGGCAAGACCTACGGACTGGAAGTCAACACCTTCGTTGACGACCGACGCGACCCGATGAAGGCCACAGACGCCGCCGCCCGACACCTGCGTGACCTCTACAACATCTTCAACGACTGGGGGTTGGCGATCTCCGCCTACAACTGCGGCGCCGGTAATGTGCGCAAGGCCATCAACCGCTCCGGCGGCAAAACCACCTTCTGGGAGGTGCGCCCCTTCCTGCCGCGCGAGACCCAGAACTACTTTCCCGCCTACATCGGCGCCTATTACATGATGAAGTATTACAAGATGCACGGCATCACGCCTGCCGATATCCGCATCCCGCTCGACGTCGATACCATTATGATACACAAGGAGGTGCATCTGGAACAGATCTCACAAGTGCTCGGCATTCCGTTGGAGGAGATCCGGACGCTCAATCCTCAATACAAGCGCAATGTCATTCCCGCCTTCACGGAGCCGTTCCCGCTGCGTCTGCGCCGTCACGATCTCGAACGCTTCGAATCCATGCAGGATTCCATCTATAAGTATCAGTACGATACCTATTTCGCGCCGTTGCAGATGTATGTGAACACCTACACGGGCAAGAGCGACGGCGGCGCAACTTCCAAGAAGAAGTACCACACCGTGCGCAGCGGCGAGAGCTTGACCAAGATCGCCAACAAATACGGCATCTCTGTGGCTGAGTTGAAGCGGATGAACCATATCAAGAGCAACTACATCAAGGTGGGGCAGAAGTTGGTCGTTGGATACACGTATGTCGCCCCGCAGAAGCCCGCAGAGACAGACAAGCCCGCGGCCGACAGTACGGCGACGCAGGCCGGTACGCCGACGCCCGCTACGACCAAGCCGGCGGAGACGAAACCGACGACGCCCTCCTCCTCCTCTTCCTCCTCCGACATCATTTACACGGTGAAGAAAGGAGATTCGCTGTACCAGATTGCCACTCGTTATGGACTGACAGTCAAGCGGTTGGCTGAATACAACCACATCACCAACATCAACTCCTTGCATGTGGGACAGAAACTCAAGATCCCTAAAAAATAGCCGCCGTGACTCGCCGCCTGCTTCATCTTTTGTTGATATCTCTCTTGTCCGCCGCGGGCTGTGCCAAGATCATGACCCCTTCTGGCGGACCGCGGGACAGTACGCCGCCCAAGGTGTCGAAGGAGAATCCCGCCAACGGCACTACGAATTTCACCGGCAACTCCTTCAAGATCACCTTCGACGAATTCGTCACGCTCAACAATCCGACGGAGAACGTGCTCATTTCACCGCCGCCCGCGACGAATCCCACCTATACGCTTTCCGGTAAGACCTTGACGGTCAAGTTCCAAGATACCCTGCTCCCGAACCATACCTATAACGTAAGTTTCGCCGACTGCATCCGCGACTTCACCGAGGGCAACCCTATTCCGCTTTACAACTACGCATTCTCCACCGGCAACGCCGTCGATTCCCTGATCATCGAGGGCAAGGTCGTTGACGCGAAGACGGCTGAGCCGTCGAAAAACTGCTATGTCTTTGCCTACGATGCTGACATTGACTCGCTACCTCTGACTTCTCGCCCGCAGTACATTACCAAGACGCAGTCCAACGGCACTTTCCGGATGCAGAATCTCAAAGAGGGAAAGTACAAGATTTTTGTGATTGAGGATGTGGATAACAACTTGATGTACAACATGGAAAGCGAGGCCGTCGCCTTTTGCGACAGCATGGTTGCGGCGGTAGCGCCCGCCCGTGCCGACACCGCCCGTGCCGACAGTCTGAGACCGGCCCGGAAGACCCCTTCCATGCTGTTGCGTCTCTTTACGGCATCCACCGATCGCAAACTCATCAAGTCGCAGAATAGGGAGTCGGGCAAGTATGAGTTCTTCTTTTCAAAAAACATTGAGAATCCACAATTTGCATTTCTACAGAATGAAATCGAATACTATTTTCATGCGGGGCACGACACGTTGATCATCTATACCAAAACGACGTTGGCCGACACGGTGGTGCTCCGTTGCGAAGGCGCTGACGGCGTGGCCGACACCCTGACGCTGACGCCGTACAAGGCGCGGGATGTGAGAGGGGGACGCCGTGGTCAGGCCTCCCAAAACGACAACTTTTCCGTAAAGGTGGCTAATGCGGGCGAGTTGTATGTGCCGTTGCAGTTCGTCTTTCCCTATCCTGTCCGCCCTGCCGATTCCATTCCCGTGCGGATTTTGGCCAAGCGCAAGTATGCCGGCAACGACACCAACTACGTGTACATCTGCATCCCGGATTCTTTCGAAATGGCGGCTTCCGTCGATTATCGCTTTGAAGAGCGCGTCCCCTACGAAATCCTTGTGGCCGACTCGCTGTTTGTGGGCTATAACGGACAGTACAACGACACCATCACTGCGCATTTCACCGCCAAGACGGAAAAGGATTACGGGGCGTTGCGCATGCATTACGAACTACCCGACGACGGCACGCAGTATGTCGCTACGTTGATGAAGGACGGCGGCACGGAGTTGCGCAGTGATCTGCTGACGCAATCGGGCGAGGTCTTTTACGACCATTTGCCTGCGGGCAAGTACAAGGTGAAATTGTTGGAGGACCGCAATGGCAACGGAGAGTGGGACACGGGCGACTATCGCAGGAAACTCCAGCCGGAGCGCGTCGTCTTCTTTTCCAAGCCCGTCAGCATCCGCGGGTTCTGGGAGTTGGAGGAGACCTTCACTTGGCCGGAAGAGTAGGGGAGGACTACAGAATCAAGCAGGCGATTACCCACATCGAGGGCATTCCGTCGAAGTAATAGACCTTGTCGCCCCACTGGTCTTTCAGCCGCAACGTATTGCCGTCCAAGTAGTAGAGTTTGGCTCCCCACTGGTCTTTCTGACGGATGGTGTTGCCGTCGAAGTAGAGCAGCTTCTCGCCCCATTGGTCTTTCAGCCGCACGGTGTTGCCGTCCATGTAGAAGAGTTTGTCCCCCCACTGGTCCTTCACCCGCACGGTGGTGCCGTCGAAGTAACACAGTTTGGCGCCCCATTGGTCCTTGAGCCGGATGGTGTTGTTGGATTCCACATAGTAGAGTTTCTCCCCCCACTGGTCTTTCATCCGGATGGTGGTCTGGGCGGAAGCAGGGGAGAAGGAAAACAGGGCGAGCATCAGCGCGCAAAGGGTTACGGTTTTTCTCATGTTTCGCGGTCTTACAATTAAGTAGGACTGACGGCAATGTGGTGGGTTTAATACAGCTACTAAGATTTTTTATTGCTGAATCCTGACAAACCGGGTTTACTATCGATGCCGTTACGAGCAAGTCATACGACTTGGAATAAATTAACCAACTAAAAATCAAATAAAGGAAAACTTATTTCATTTGTCTCTTTTTGATGATGGCCCTAGAAGCACATTGTCAGGCCTGGTTTATCATCAAGAAGCCGACAACTACTTCTGGGATTCAATGGCCGTGAACTTCAAAAAAATCTGTGCCTTTGCCCCGTTAAAAAATCAACCGTCAAGATAAATCACCATGAAGAAAGCTTTTTGTTTTGTAATGCTTTGTGCGGGTGTGCTTTTGCTTTCCAGTTGCAAACGAGAGATTAGTATTACGTACGAGCAGCCGTTGGAACAAAAGGATTATAGACTGTTTTTTTTAGGATTATCAACGGATATTACTGAGATGCCCACAAATGGGAAATTATGTGGGAGAATCCTTACAAAAAAGGCAGCCGGTAAGGGCTGCCTCTTTGCTTTGGTCACCGTCGAAGCTTAGTCCTGCTGAGCGTTGAGCATCTGCTGGACGTAGATAGCTTTCAGACGCTGTTCCCGGCGAACCACACTGGGCTTGGTGAATTTCTGGCGGTTGCGCAGTTCTTTCAAGACACCAGTCTTTTCGAATTTCCTTTTCAATTTCTTTAAGGCCTTGTCGATGTTTTCGCCTTCTTTAACGGGAACGATGATCATAAAAAATACCTCTTTCTTTAATTGGTTAAACGTTATTTTTTTAGCGTGCAAAAATACAACTTTTTTCTCATTTTGAGGATAATTAAAAAATGTTTATTTTTGCAAAGAATTTCCAATACTGTAATCATGAGAATTTTATCCTCTATCTTGTTGATTTTCATTATGGTGGCGGGCGGTAGCACACTCGCCCAGGACACTCTGCGCGACTATTGGGGCAGCGGTCAACTCAAGTCGATCGGGCTGGCCCGTGACAGCGTGAAGGAAGGAATGTGGCATTTTTACCACCCCGACGGCCGCCTGATGATGGAGGGACGCTACCAGTCCGACCGGAAGGTGGGGCAGTGGAAGGCGTGGTACGAGAACGGCAAGTTGTCGCAGGAGTATTACGCCGACAACGGCCGATTCCGCAGTTGGTATGCCAGCGGCGTGCTTGAGTCGGAAGGGGAGATGAAGGACGGCCTTCGCCACGGCCGGTGGAAGTTCTATTATCCTGACGGTCAACTTTATAAAGAGTGCGCTTACCTCAACGACAGTTTGGAAGGCACGGTGACCGAGTACTACGAAGGCGGGCAGAAGTCGTTTGAGGGCGACTACAAGCACGGCCGGCTCAACAGTTACGCCCACTGGTGGCAGACCAACGGCGAACTTGAGATGGAGGGCAACTCGGTGGATGACCTGCAGGAAGGGGAGTGGAAGTTCTACCATCCCAACGGCAGACTCGGCAGCAAGGGCGATTTCCGCGGGGGATTGCAACACGGCACGTGGGAGTACTACTACGAGACCGGCCAGCGCTGGAAACGCGGACAGTTCCGCAACGGCATGCGCACGGGCTTGTGGACCGCCTGGTACGAGGACGGCGCCAAGCAGCGCGAGGGAACCTTCGCCTTCGATAAGGAGGACGGCCACTGGATCCAGTGGTACGAGAACGGCGTGGTGAAGGACGAGGGCGACTTCAAGGCCAGCCAGATGTGTGGCCTGTGGGAGGGCTACTACCCCGACGGCACCAAACGCTACGAAAGCGGCTACAACGACAACGTGCGCGACGGCGTTTACAAGTACTGGAACATGAACGGCAAGAAACGCAGCGCCGGCTTCTACAGTCATGGCGAGAAACACGGCAAGTGGATCGAGTATGCCGACAACGGCCAGAAGACCGAGGAGGGCCAGTTCGTGAACGGCGAGAAGAACGGGATGTGGATCTTCTACAACGAGCGCGAGGTGAAGATCCGTGAACAGAACTTTGTCAACGGCGTGGCCACCGGCCGCTTTACGGAGTACTATCCCACGGGCAAGAAGCAGATGGAAGGCAGCTACGCCGACCACGCCCGCGACGGCAAGTGGACCTACTGGGACGCCAAGGGCAAGGTGATGTACAGCGTGCTCTTTCAAAACGGTGTCAAGGTGAAGGTGCTCAAGGAGTTGAGTAGCGAATTTGCCAAACCCTTCTAATCCCGCATCCCATCCTGTCGCGCCCGTCTGATGAAACAGAGAGATTTCATCTTCAACGTTGCCATCCTCATCTTCCTGAACCTGCTGGTGAAGCCGTTCTGGATCTTGGGAATCGATGTGGCCGTGCAGAACCGCGTTGGCGTCGCCTCCTACGGACTCTACTTCGCCATTTTCAACTTCACCTATCTTTTCAATGTGGTGCTCGACATGGGCATCACCAACTTCAACAACCGCAATATCGCGCGGCACAGTCAACTGTTGCAGAAACACCTCTCCGGCATCATCGTGCTCAAGTTGCTGCTCGGCGGTGTCTATATGCTGGTCACCTTCGCGGTGGCCGCCGCCATCGGCTACGACTCACTCCATTTCCACCTGCTCTTCTGGATGGCCATCAACCAGTTCCTCAACGCCTTCATACTCTACCTGAGATCCAATGTGTCGGCGTTGCTGCTCTTTAAGACCGACAGTGTGCTCTCGGTTCTCGACCGTCTGCTGATGATTCTCATCTGCGGTATATTGTTGTGGACCAATGTGTTGAAGACGGATTTCACCATCCAGCATTTCATCTATGCGCAGACGGCGGCCTATTCGCTGGCGGCGCTGGCGGCACTGGCCGTGGTGCTGCACAAGTCGGGTCTGCGGCGCTTGCAGTGGAATCCGGCCTTTTTCATCATGATCTTGAAAAAGAGTCTTCCCTTCGCATTGCTCTATCTGCTGATGGCCTTCTACAACCGCATTGACTCGGTGATGATCGAACGTCTGCTGCCGGGCGACATATCCACTTTCGAGGCAGGTGTTTACGCTTCCGTTTTCCGTCTGCTCGATGCGCTGGCGATGATTGCCTACCTCTTCTCTGTCATTCTGCTGCCCCTCTTTTCGAAGATGTTGAAGGAGCGTGAGAACTTGGCGGGCATCGTCAACAGTGCCTTCTCGCTGCTGTTCTTCTTCTCCGTCACCGCCGTGGTGTTGCTGTTGGTCTATCGTTTCCCCGTGCTGGAATTGCTGTACGACGCGCATATCGACAACAGCGCTGCCGTCTTCATCTTTCTGATACCCTGCATTATACCGATTTCCATGACCTACGTCTTCGGCACCTTGCTGACAGCCAACGGCAGCATGAAGTTGTTGAATCTGACGGCGGCTTTGGGGATTGTCGTGAACTTGGCGGTCAATTTCATTTTGATTCCGCGGATGCAGGCGCGTGGGGCGGCCATCGCCAGTTTGAGCACGCAGTCGGTCATGGCGCTGATACAGACTGTCATCGCCTTCCGCCAGCTGCAGATTCCAATGCGTAACTTTCCGATTTTCAGGGCTGTGATTTTTACAGTGCTGTTGGTGCCGGGCGTCCTGCTCGTGCATCGCTATTTCACGGGGAGCGCGCTGGCCGGCTTGATCATTGGCGGGGTGTATGCCTTCGTCGTGGCCTTCGCCACCCGCCTCATCCCGCTGCGTTTCTGGCGCGATTTCAGTTCGCCGCGCGGGTAGTTGAACAATTTCCGTTTCCGTTTGTCTTATCATCATAAATAGGTAAGGATGCAACTGTCGATCACGAAAAAAGAAATTTGGCAGATCACCTATCCCATCATCTTCGGGAACCTGGCGCAGACGCTCATTGTGTTGGTCAACACCGTTTTTCTGGGGCATCTGGGCAAGGTGGAGTTGGGCGCTGCGATGATGGCGGGGTTGTACTATCTCGTTTTCACGACGGTGGCGCAGGGCTTTGCCGTAGGCGTCCAGATCCTTGTGGCCCGTCGCCTCGGCGAGAACCGGCTCAAAGGCATCGGCGAGGTGTTCGAGCATGGGCTCTACTTTGCCGTGCCGTTGGGCATCCTTCTGTTCCTGATGCTCGCCTTCACCACGCAGGACTTCTTCGGACTGATCATCCACTCCGACGCCATCCGCGTGTCGGCGCTCCGTTTCATGGACTTCCGGCAGTGGGGCATCATCTTCGTCAGCATCAACTTCCTGTTCCGCTCGCTCTACATCGGGCTTTCCAACACGAAGATCATCACCTACACCACACTGATGATGGCAGTCGTCAACATCTTCTTCGACTTCTCGTTGATTTTCGGACACTGCGGACTGCCGCAGATGGGCGTGGCCGGCGCGGGCCTTTCTTCGGTGCTTGCGGAGATCAGTGCCACGGCCGTCTTTTTCCTATACACTTTCACCAAACTCCCCTATAAAGAATATGATCTGTTCCGTTTTCGGAAGCCCGTCGGCGCGATTTTGAGTTCGGTGCTGAGGATTTCACTGCCCACGATGTTCCAGCGGCTCATCTCGTTCGGGACGTGGTTCCTTTTCTTCGCCATGATTGAGCATTTAGGCGAGCAGGAGATGGCCATTTCGGGCATTGTGCGAAGTGTCTATATGTTGTGTACGATTCCGGTCTTCGCCTACAGCGCGACCGCCAACACAGTCACCAGCCGGCTGATAGGCGCCAACCTTTACGACGAGGTGGTGCCGACGGTGATGCGGGTGCTGAAGATGTCGTGGCTGACGTTGCTGCCGATCCTGCTGGTGTTTGTCGCCTTCCCCGAGCAGATCGCGACCATCTACACCGACGACATGGAGCTGGCGGCGCAGTCAGTGCCGGCGTTGTACACCATCTATGTCGCCGCGGTCGTGATGGCGGCAGCGATGGCGATCTTCGAGTTCGTGTCGGGCACCGGCCGCACGCTCATCGCCTTGCTGATGGAGTCGGGCGTGCTCGTCTTCTATGTGATATACATTTACTTGGCCACGGAGATCTTCCGGCTTCCCATCCAATGGGTGTGGTGTTCCGAATGGGTCTATAGTCTGCTGATGCTGCTGGTTTCCGTCTGTTTTTTGAAATTTTATCCTTGGAGACGGAAGTCGCAAATATGAAGTGAAATTTGTAATTTTGCAGCCATGAAACGTTGGTCGCTGATCTTGTCGCTCCTGCTCTCCACGATGATGGTCGTGGATGCGCAAACTGTCTATACCTTAGATAGTTGCAAAGCGATGGCGTTGCGCTCCAACCTGACAGTGCAGAACAAGCGTTTGGCGGAGGAGAGTGCCCGCGAGGTGAAAAAGGCCGCTTTCACGAAATATTTTCCTTCCGTGTCGGCGGTCGGCGTCGGGTTCTGGCTGACCAACCCGATGGTGGATATGAACTACGACCTTGGCCGTTGGCAGACCAACTTCTTCTCACCGATCTCTTTGTCCATCGACCTGCCGTCCATCCCGATGCAGATGATGCGTTCGGGGATGATGGGCGGTGTGACGGCGGTGCAGCCGGTGTTCGCGGGTTTGCGCATCGTACGCGGCAATCAACTCGCAAAGGTGGGTGTGGATGCCGCCGCGTTGCAGACGAAGATGAGCGCCGACGAGGTCTGCACGCAGGTGGAGTACTACTATTGGCAGATTGTAGCGTTGCAGGAGAAGCAGAAGATGCTGGACATGTTGGACCGGCAGTTGGCGCGGATCGGCGCTGACGTAGAGGCGGCCGTCGCAGCGGGCGTCACCACCGGCAACGACATATTGAGGGTGCAACTCAAGCAGCAGGAACTGGCTTCCGGACGGCTGCGTGTGCAGAACGGCATCCGAACGTACAAGGCGGTGCTGCGGCAGACGGCGCAGTTGCCCACGGCTGACTTCGAGGTGGCGGTGGACTCGTTAGTGATGATGGATTTCCCGCAGCAGGAGTATGTGAATCCCGAGGTCGGCGTGAGCGGGCGGGTGGAGAGCCAACTGCTTGACATGCAGGTGCGGGCGGCCGAGTTGCAGACGCAGATGAAGATAGGGGAGTACCTGCCCCAGGTGGCCGTCGGCGCGGGATATTCCGCCTATCTGATGGATGTGAATGCCGACAACGTGGCATCCAACCATTTCGGGATGGTTTTCGGCATGGTGTCGGTGCCGCTCACCGGCTGGTGGGAAGGAGCGCACGCCATCCGGCAGAGCCGCTTCCAGGAGCAGGTGGCCCGCAACGAACGCGACAACAACCTCCAGTTGATGGCCGTCCAGGTACAGCAGAGTTGGAACGAGTACGAGGAGGCCTACCAGCAGTTGGTGATCGCGCAGCACTCCATCGAACTGGCGAAGGATAACCTGCGCATGCAGCAGGATTTCTACGAGGCCGGCACCACCACGCTGACAGAGCTGCTCAGTGCCCAGTCGATGTTGCAGCAGAGCAGCGACGGTTTCGCCGAGGCGTACGTCAATTATCAGATTGCAAGAAGTCAGTATCTCAAAAATATCGGAAAATATTAATCATAAAATTTCTTAAAAATGAGCAAGAAACTTATCATTACTTTGTTAATCATCGCGGGTGTATTGTTGTTGATTGTCAGCTCGATGATTTCCATGTACAACGGGTTGGTGTCGAAAGACGAGAAGGCGAAGGAGAGTTGGGCGCAGGTGCAGAACGTCTATCAGCGTCGTGCCGACTTGGTGCCGCAGTTGGTGGCCACGGTCAAGGGCGCGGCCGACTTCGAGAAGAGCACCCTGAACGAGGTGATCCAGGCGCGTGCCGCCGCCACTTCCATCAAGGTCGATCCCTCCAACGCCACCCCCGAGCAGTTGAAGGCCTTCCAGGCCGCGCAGGATCAGTTGTCATCCTCCCTGAGCCGGTTGCTGGTGACGGTGGAGCGTTATCCCGACTTGAAGGCCAACAAGAACTTCCTCACTTTGCAGGCGCAGCTGGAAGGCACGGAGAACCGTATCGCCGTGGAGCGCAAGAAGTTCAACGAGGCGGTGCAGGACTACAACCAGACCATCCGCTCCTTCCCGCGGAACATCGTCGCCGGCATGTTCGGCTTCGAGAAGCGCGCCTACTTCGAGGCGACTGCCGCGGCGCAGACCGCTCCCGAAGTCAACTTCGAGTTCTAGGTTTTTTCATCTTTTCTTTCTTAAAAAATGAAAAAAATCGCCACCCTATTTGTCGTTTTCCTGCTGTTTTTGACAGCTTCGGCGCAGATTCCGTCCGCGCCGAACCCGCCGCGGCTGGTCAACGACTTCGCCGGTCTGATGACCGAGCAGCAGGTGGCGACGATGGAACGCCGGCTGGTGGATTTCAACGACAGCACCGACAATGTGATCTGCGTCGTCACGGTCAAGTCGCTCAACGGAATGACGCCTAACGAGTTCGCATACGAGATCGGGGACCAGTGGGGTGTTCGGGGAAAACGCAGCGGCAAGAACAATGGAGTGGTCGTCTTGGTGAAGCCCAAAGACGAGACGGACGGAGAAGTTTATATCGCAGTCGGTTACGACTTGGAGGCGGTCCTGCCTGACGCATTCGTCAACCGTGTCGCCGTCGATTCGATGATTCCGTTTTTCAAGGAAAACGACTACTACGGCGGTATCGACAAGGCCATCGACATCATGTTGCCCATCATTGTAGGCGAGATTTCGTGCAAGGATTACGAAAAGACAAAGGGAAGTTTTTTGAGTGTGATAATAATTGTATTGACTCTGCTGCTCATTGTTGTCTTGCCGATCGTTCTTGCTGTGCTCATCTTCCGCAACGGAGGTAAGGGTGGCAAGGGCGGCGGTGGCAACAACTCGGGCGGGAATGACCTTTGGAAGTGGATCCTGCTGGGGTCGTTGTTGTCGGGCGGGCGTTCGTCGGGCGGTTCGTCCGGTGACAGCTCATACGGCGGCGGCTATGGCGGTGGCTATGGTGGCGGCGGTTTCGGCGGTTTCGGCGGCAGTGGTGGCTTCGGCGGCGGTGGCGGCGGCGGACGCTGGTAGCATTGCCGTTTCTCATCCATGGTCAGTTTGGTCTCCTTAGGCAAAGATCGACGGTCGTAAAACTCAAAAGTTGTATCTTTGCGGCCTCAAATGATCATGGAAAGATAATTAAATCCGAAAAGATGCGAATGGATAATCCGATAAAAGTCATCACGACGACTGTTTTGTTGCTGTTTGCAGCGCTCGGGCCGGCAGCGGCACAGCGACTGAGCGACCGCTATTTCGGCATCTCCGAACAGGATTTTGTCGATACCATCAAGATTAAGATATGGGACGGGGCCATCATTGTGCCCGTGGAAATCGAAGGGGAAACCAAGAACCTGATGTTCGACACAGGTGCCGGAATGGGGTTCTGGATAGGAGAAGAAGAGGAGTGGATGGAACCGATGGGCGACAGCATCAGCACCATCGATGCCCAAAAAAGAACGAAAAAGAAGGCGCTGATGAAGATTCCCGCCCTTAAAATGGGCCACCTCACCATCAAGGGTTATCCGGTGGTGGTGGATGAAGGGCTTGACAATTTCACCTGCGGCATCATCGACGGCGCTTTCGGCTTCGACCTCGTCTGTAAGGGCATCTCGTTCAAATTCGACACCCGTGACAGTCTGCTGATCATGACCTCCCGCAAGGGCTTTTTCGCCAAAGAGGAGAGGGGACACGCCAAAGTGCCTTACAAAGTTCAGGGCAACCAACCTTTCCTGTGGACAAAAATCCCGTTTGCCCGCCCGAGAATGCTTTTCGATATGGGCGCTGTAGGCGGTTGGTTCGGTCTCCCGCAGGATTTGCTGGACCTGTGGGCGAAGGACAACCCCGACATCAAGCGGCAATTGGATGCG
>JAEEGL013873320.1_pt1 | contig 18411 bp, 16 predicted proteins | sample 9134231 | NCBI WGS metagenome assembly JAEEGL01 (sample SAMN16246548, study PRJNA631951) | gut metagenome | biome: gut microbiome; feature: rumen; material: fiber-attached | host: Bos | place: Iran: Karaj | collected 2018-10 | reverse complement strand
CCTAAAATCCATAAAGATTTTCTAAAATTCTAGCGGGGAAGGCGCTTTCTGTCAAGTGCTTTCTGCAGCCGCCTGCCCCCGCCTCCCTGAAACACGAAGCGGTATGCTGGTTCAGGGCATACCGCTCGCTATGATGAAGAAGGAGGTCGGCCGGTTTCCGGCCGGTATGAAAAAAACTGTCTGCAATACAGAGTATAGAGGGCAGAAGTGACGGAAACGTGTATGACGTGTAAAGGTTTTTCAAAGAAATCGTGAACAAACTGTTAACGGGCGCACGCGGCCTGCAAGGGGGCAGACAGTATTGTTTTCCCACGGCTAAGAACTCCAAAAGACTGATGAGGGCCATAAAAAAGAAAATTTTCCCAGCGCTGGACGGGGCGGCCGGGCTGTGATATAATATCCCAATCTTTAGCGGAACAGGGAGCGGCCTATGGCGCGAATCAGAACCGCCGTGCTTTTCGGCGGACAGTCATCCGAACATGAGATATCCTGCCTTTCCGCGCTGACGGTGATCGGCGCGCTGGATCCCGCAAAATACGACGTGAAGTTGGTCGGGATCACCCGGGAAGGCCGCTGGCTGCTGGCGGACGGGGCAGGATCGATCCGGGACGGCTCCTGGACCGCCTCGGAAACAGGAGCGGTCATCCTGCCGGATGCTTCCCAAAAGGGACTGCTGCTGGCGGAAAGAGACGGTTCCTTCCGGCTGTGGCCGGTCGATCTGGCCTTCCCGATCCTGCACGGGCGTTTCGGGGAAGACGGGACGGTCCAGGGCCTTCTGGAACTGGCCGGGATCCCCTGCGTGGGCTGCGGCGTCGAGGCGTCCGCCGTCTGCATGGACAAGATCTTTACGAGACGCGTGGCGGCAGGGCTGGGCGTCTGCCAGGCGGACTACGTCGCGCTGGAAAATGACGAAATAGAGAAGGATCTTCCCGCCGCGATCCGGCGGGTGGAGGAGCATCTCCCCTATCCGGTCTTTGTGAAGCCCTCGGACGCCGGCTCCTCGCGGGGTGTTTCGCGGGCGGCCTCCCGGGAGGAACTGGCCGGAGCGCTGCTTCTGGCGGCGCGGGAGGGGACCCGCGTTCTGGCCGAGGAGGAGATCCGCGGCCGGGAACTGGAATGCGCCGTGCTTTCCTTCCCGGACGGTCCCCGCGCGAGCGGGGTCGGCGAAGTGATCGCCGCCGGCGGCTTCTACAGTTATGAAGCGAAATACAGCGACCCGTCGTCGCGCACCCTGACCGATCCGGTCCTGCCGGAGGGGGTCCGCGAGGAGATCCGGGCTTCGTCGCTGGAGATCTTCCGGGCAGTCCGGGGAAAGGGGCTGGCCCGCGTGGACTGGTTCCTCGAGGAAAAAACCGGCCGCGTCGTCTTCAGCGAGATCAACACGATGCCCGGCTTTACGGCTATCAGCATGTGGCCGATGCTCTGGAAAGCAGCCGGCGTTCCGCTCCCGCGGCAGGTGGATCTTCTGGCTTCCTGCGCCCTCGGACGGGACGTATAGAGCGTAAAAAGCCGGTCTGACAGCTTTTTCTTGACAGAAAACGGAAAGTGTGATTAAATAAACGGGCTCGCCCCTGTCGGGACTCTGCGGAAAGGAGGACGGCAAATGATCCGAAAAAGAATAACGGCGGCTTTTCTGACCCTGATCCTGGCGGTCTCCGCGTTCGCGTCCAGCGGGGCGGCCCTCTCGGGCATCGGCGTGGAAGATACCACGAAGGCGGAAGAGACGGACGAGCTGAGCCCTTCGGAAACCGAAACGGCGAAAACGGACGAACCGTCGGAACCCTCACAGGAACCGTCCGAGTCCCCCGCGGAGACGGAAACACAGCCGTCTGCCGATCCGACCGCGCCTTCCCTGTCGGTCGACGAGATCCTGGATCTGGTGAGCCGGGAAAACAGCCGCGAAAGTGAGGAAGAGGCGCTTCTGAAAGCCAGTCTGCTGCTGGCGCGGCGCCTGGCCCGGCTCGCGGAGATGAACAACAACGTGCTGGCGGTCTGCCGGACGAGCGGTTACGTGAACGTCCGCGCGGAGGCTTCCCGCCGCTCCGCCCAGGTCGGCAAGATCCACAACAACGCGGTCGCGACGGTGATCGGCAAGAGTTACGGAACCGACGGGACCTGGTACCATATCCAGTCCGGGACCGTGGACGGCTATGTGAAGTCGGAGTATTTCGTGACCGGAGCGGAGGCGATGGCGCTGTATGACCGGATCGTCAGCCGGTTCGTGGTCGTAAATGACGACGTGCAGAGCCTGCGGCTCCGGACGTCGCCGAGTCTCAGCGCGGACATCATGACTGTCCTGGATGCCGGGCAGCGGTACCCCTACGGGGGCGAGGAAGGCGGCTGGACGAAGGTCAACATCGCCGATGAGCTGATGGGATACGTTTCCTCCCAATATGTACACATTGAACTGGATGTGAACCACGCGATCTCGCTGGCAGAGGAGCAGGCCCTTCTGGAAGAGGCCGAACGTATACAGAAAGAATACGAACAGCGACTGATCGATGCCAGCATTGCGGCGGTAAAGAGATCGATCGCAGAATCCGAACGGATCGCTTCCCTGATCGCAGCGAGCCAGTCGGCGGAAGCGTCGTGGCTGGAATCATCGATCGCCGCGGCAAAGCAGAACAAATACGACAAGTTAACAATCTACGGCTGGACGACGCAGGACGAATACACCTGGGTCGCGCCTCCGGGGCTTTCCCAGATCCGAACGGCCATCTGCCTCAAGGCGACAAGCTACATCGGCATTCTGCAGTACGTCTGGGGCGGCACCAGTCTGGAAAACGGCGCGGACTGCTCCGGATTCCTGAAGCAGATCTACCGGCTCTACGGCATCGACCTGCCGCGTAACTCCCACGCGCAGGGACGGACCGGCACCTGGGTGAATTCCTTCGAGGAGGCCCGCCCGGGCGATATCATCTACTATACAGGCTCCATCAACGGAGGCATCGGCCACGTGGGGATCTTCCTCGGCTTCACCGAGGAGCACCATATCCCGCTGATGGTCCACTGTCCGCAGGCGGGTGAATTTGTCAAGGTCAGCCGGGCGGATTACCGGCCGGATCTCGGAGGCATCCGCAACGTGATCGGAGACTGAAACTGAATCGGAAAACGGGCCCGGCCGGGCCCGTTTTTCAGTGCGGCGGGAAAAACTTGACAGATCCGCCGCTTTGTGCTTTAATCGACACTGGAAGTTTTTCCGCAGATCGAAGTTAACGGTGAAAGGAGACGGGAATGGGAACTGCTAAAAAGATTCTGGCGCTGGTACTGACGGCGGCCCTGGCTTTTGGGCTGCTTTCCGACCGTTCGCTGGCGCTTTCCGGTGTCGGTGACGGGACCAGTCCCCGGGAATGGAGAACGGAATCCACTGCGGAGGTGACCGAGCCCGCAGAGCCGGAAACGCCCGCGCCGACGGAGATGGAAGCACCGACTGTCCCGACGGAACCTGAAACCCCTCCGGAGACGACCGTTCCCCCTACGGCACCCTCGCTCAGCCGGGACGATATCATCCGCATCTCGAAAAACGCGGCGGTGCAGAAGACCCGCGAGGAAGAACTGCTCCGGGCAAGCCTGCTGCTGGCCAAGCGGCTGGCGCGGCTGGCGGAGATGAGCAACAATACGATGGCAGTCTGCCGCACGTCCGGCTACGTGAACGTCCGCAACGCGGGCTCCACCTCCGGCAAGCTGGTCGGCAAGATCCATAACAACGCGGTGGCCACGGTGCTCGGCAAAAGCTACGGCTCAGACGGCACCTGGTACCATATCCAGTCCGGCAGCGTGGAAGGCTACGTGAAATCGGAATTCTTTGTGACCGGCGCGGAAGCGGTCGCCCTCTACGACCAGATCGTGAACCGCTTCGTGGAACTGAACGACGGGGTCGAGACCCTGCGGCTTAGGGTAGCGCCGAACGGAAACTCCAACGTGCTCACCGTCCTGAATTCGGATCAGCGATATTCCTATGTGGGAGAAGAGAACGGCTGGACGCAGATCGCCCTGAGCGACCTCGTGAGCGGCTACGTCGCTTCCGAGTACGTCCGGGTGGTGCTCGATGTCAATACGGCCATTTCTCTGCAGGAGGAACAGGCCCTGCTGGAACAGTCCCGGGCGATCATCCGGGAGTACGAGGAATCTCTCGAAGCCTCCAGACAGGAGTCCATCCGGCAGTCGATCGCGGAATCCAAGCGGATCGAATCGCTGATCGCACGGAGCAGGGCGGAAGAGGCGGCTTCCATCGCCGAGTCCATCCGGCAGTCGATCGCGGAGTCGAGCCGTCTGGCTTCGCTGGCCGAATCCAGCAAAGCCGAGACCGGCAACTACCAGCAGGGAGAATTCGTCTGGATCCCGCCGGAAGGTACGAGCGACCTCAGAAAGTCGATCTGCATCAAGGCGCTCAGCTATGTGGGAGTCACACCGTACGTCTGGGGCGGCAACAGCCTCGTGACCGGCGTGGACTGCTCCGGCTTTACGCAGCAGATCTTCCGCCTGTTCGGGATCTCCATTCCGCGGAATTCGGCCGCGCAGGGGGCGTACGGGATCGGCGTCCATTCGTTCGCAGATGCCAGGCCGGGCGATATCCTGCACTACGACGGCCACGTGGCGATCTACCTCGGTTTTGTGAACGGGATCCCCATGATGGTCCACTCCCCGACCGAGGGCCAGAAGGTGACGGTCCAGCGGGCCGATTACCGCCACGACCTTCGGAGCATCCGCAACGTGATCGGAGACTGAACAGACTGATACATATCCCTCCCCGCCGCCGGAAACGGACCGGGGAGGGTTTTTCGTTGCTCTGAAACGATCCTGAAAGGGAATTGCCGGTAAATACCACGGACAAATCGAAAAACAAAGTAAGAGTTTTTCCCTCTCTCTGCGTTTATAAGGCAGATTGCAATCAACGGGCTCTGCGGATCAGGGCGAAAGAAGAAGGAAAGGAGCAGCTGTGGCAGCGGAAAAGACAGCGGACCGGTTTCCGGAAAGCTATGACGACGCGGGACTGACCCCGGTCATCCATACGGTGCGCCCCCGGCTGATCCTCTATCTTCAGGGGATCGTCCGGGATCCGGACGAAGCCGAGGATCTGGCGGAAGAGGCTTTTTTGAGGCTGCTGATCAGGAAACCCGTGTTTCCGACCGAAACGGCGCTAAAGGCCTGGCTCTGCAAGGTCGGCCGGAACCTGGCGGTCAGCCATCTCCGGAAGGAAAAGCATCTCGTGCGCAGAGGTGACGATCCGGAAACGGAGGACAGCTCCGGATGGGAAGGCTGGGCGGAGAGCGCGGAGGAGCGGTTCCTGCAGGAGGAAACGGAGCGGGAACTGAAGGCTGCGCTCAGGAAGCTATCGCCGGGGTACCGGGAGATCCTCTGGCTGAGCGCCGAAGGACTGCCGAATGAAGAGATCGCCGCTGTGACGAAAAAGACACGCCGGCAGGTGGAAAACATCCTGTACCGGGCGCGCAGACAGCTCAGGGCGGCCATGCAGGAAGAGGGGAAAGGATCATGAAAACAGATAAAGAATTTTTGGAGAGCCTGAGGGAGAAAGAAGCGGTCTACCTCAGAAAACGGGCCGGACGGCGGAAGGCAGCCGGGTTTGCGGCCGGAGGGCTGCTGCTCGCGGGCATCGTCATAGGCGTCGGAGCCTTTGCCGGAAAAAAACCGGCGGTTCCGGAAGAAGGCACCCCCAAAGTGGCGGAGCTCCCGTCCGCTTCACAGCCGGCCACTTCCGTGAAAACCGCGGAAGGAACGAAAGCGGAGACGGTTCCTGCCGGAACTCAGACGCCGGCTCCTTCGGAATCGGATCCGGCACTGCCGCAGGAGACGGAAGCGCCGAGGAAACGGGTCGTATATGCGCCGGATAGCGGGGATGCGGCTTCTTCCCAGCTCGGCAGTTTAGCCGATCGTAATTGGAAAGGCGGCATAAACGGAGTCCTCTCGCGGCTGCTGGAGGAGCACCACGGGGAAGACTGCGTGTTCCGCGTCAGGATCGGCGTCTACGTGGATCCCAGAAGTGAAGAATTCCGCGAAGCAGAGAAAAAGTATCAGGAAAAGCAGGCAGAGATTTCGGCGGCGTCCGCCGGTGAGCGTGAGTTTAACGAGGCCCGGTACGCGGAACTGATCGACTCGGATCTGGAGAACAAGGCAAAACTTGCCGAATGGTACAAGACGCTCAATCAGCTCCTTCAGATCGAAGATGGCCGTCAGATGGCTGAATGGCAGGACCGGCTGCTTAATGGCCCGTACCGTGAAGAGGCAGCGGAGTATCTGCGGAGCCTGGGAGCGGAAACGATCGAAGTGGTGCCGTCGAAAGGTGCTTTTAAGCTCTATCCGCTCTCATGGAGCCTTCAGGCGGAGCTGACCGAGGAAATGATCCTGCAGCTGGCGCGGCAGGAAGAGAAGTACAGTCTGTGGGCGGTTTCCGAGACGGCGGCTGGAGCCAGTGGAAAGATCCTTTCGGACCGGGCGGCGGCAAAGCTAGGGGAGGCGTCTGAAACGGGGAGATTTGACGTTACGGTCACCCTTCAGGCATCCCTGGATGACGGACTGCTTCCCGAATCCCGCTTCGGCAGCTTCGAGGAATACAAAGCGGCGGTTGAAGCCGGCGGAGAAACCTTCCCGGATGGGGCTGCGGCTAAGATCGCAGTCGGGAGATTCTGCCGGGCAGTGCTGCTGCGGAACGGCCTGGTCAGCGAGGAGGAACTGCGGACGGCCGACGCGAATGCCCGGGAATCCTGGGCCCTAAACGGGCATGTGTTTTCGGATGACCAGCCGGAAGACGCGTATATGGGGTCGACCAACGCGGTCTATGCCGGCCGGGCCAGCATCGTGTTTAACGGGGGGTATTCCGGGCCTCTCAAGGCGTATTCCATGAAACTGGCAGAGGCACAGGAAACGCTGAGTGCGCTGCAGACCCAGGTTTCCCTGAAGTATCTGACAGCGGAGGAAGTACTGCGTCTTACGGATGACCCGGCAGTCAGAAGGATCGCCGTGGAGGCGGTTTACGAGGAGGAAAATGCTGCAGGCGGAAAGATCGACGGGGTCCTGGCAGAGCATCTGGGACAGATTCCGTCGGATGAGCTGGTACGCATCTGGGTCCCCACGCTGGAAACGGAGCCTTACGAAGACATCCGGAAAATGTACCGCAACCTGGAAGAATGCGCTCTGGCCTTGGTCGGACACAACAAGTCTTCGTCTTCCGGCACCCCGGAACAGGTGGAAGCGTATCGGGAACTGTCCAACGAATGGTGGAATGGTTCTTCCAGAAGAGCGTTGGAAGCCCTGAAGACCCGCCATCCGGAGATGGAAGGGCTGCAGCCGGGTGAACTTTTCGGCGCGGTGTGGCTGACAAAGGAGGAAATCCTGTATTTGGCGGCGGATCCGGAGGTGATCAGCATCCGGGGCTTCGGGCTGGAGACGACGGTCGCGGGAGACCTTGTCGATCCGCAGGTCGCGGTGGATAATTGATCATCGGCCGATAAATACAAACCTGCTTTGAAGCCGCTTTCCGGTGCGCCGGGAGTTTCGGATGGAACTCCCGGCGTTTTCCTTTCCTTGACGGAAAGGCCTTTTGCGGGTAAAATGTCACGCGGAGTATCCAAATAACGACAGCCGGCGTCACGCGCCGGCGGGAAGAGAACCAAATGAGTCTGGAAGTCACACATCTGCACAAAAAATACGGCAGCAAGGTCGTCGTCGAGGACCTGAGCTTCGCGATGGAGCGGCCCGGCGTCTACGCGCTCCTGGGCACGAACGGGGCCGGCAAGACCACCTCTATCCGCATGATGCTCGGGATGCTGAAGCGGGACGGCGGGGAGGCCCTCTGGAACGGGGCGCCCCTCACGACGGAAACCTGCAACATCGGCTATCTGGCCGAAGAGAGGGGCCTCTATCCCAAGTACGGGCTGATGGATCAGCTGATCTATTTCGCCTCGCTCCGGGGCGTTTCGAAAGAGGACGCGAAGAAGCGCATCCTGTCGCTCGCGGCCCGGCTGGAAGTGGGGGAGTATCTTTATCCGGAAGGCTTCGTCAAACAGCCGCAGGGGAGCCGGATGGGCTTCCGGAAGAAAGAGAAGCCGAAGCTGGCGGATCAGCTCTCCAAGGGCAACCAGCAGAAGATCCAGTTCATGACCGCCCTGCTCTCCGATCCGGAGCTCATCGTGCTCGACGAGCCGCTCTCGGGCCTCGACCCCGTCAATACGGATCTCATCCGCGACGTGATCCGCGAGGAGATCGCCAAGGGCAAATATCTGATCATGTCCAGCCACCAGATGGCCACGGTGGAGGAATTCTGCACGGACATCACGATCCTGGACCGCTCGAAAACGGTGCTTCAGGGAAATCTCAACGATATCAAGAAGGCCCGCGGGCGGGTGCATTTGCACCTGAAATGCGAAGCCGACGCGGCGGAGCTGATCCGGGCGGCCGGCGCGGAGATCCTGAGCGAGAAGGAGAGGGAGTATCAGGTCCGCGTGACGGGCGAGGAACAGGCGAACCGTCTGCTCGTGTCTCTCATCGGAGCGGGCATCCCGGTTATCACCTTCGACCTTCGGGAGCCGTCGCTGCACGAGATCTTTGTGGAAACGGTGGGTGAGGCGCATGAAGATCGGGAATGAGCTCAGGGGGACCGGACAGGTCTTCCGGTTCACGTTCCTGCAGCTCCTGAAATCGAAGGGCAATATCATCGGCCTGATCCTGACCCTGCTCCTTTCCATGGGGTCGATCCCGCTGGTGGCCCTGATGACCGGCTCCGCGGCACCTTCGGAACCGAAGTCGCCGGAAGTGCTGTTTTTCGACGACCGGACGGGGCTCGCTCCGGAGGATCTGCAGTCAGAGCTGCGGCAAAGCGATCATTTCGCCGCGCTGACCGTGAAGACCGGCGCGCTCCCGGAAGCGGACGGGGCCGGCGTCGGCATGACGCTGGAGGAAGGCGCGGAAGCCTTCGAGCTGACCGTGAGATGGAACGAAGAGCTGGAGGCGGACGGAGAGCGGATCTCCGAGCTGGCTTCGCTGACATACGATATCGTCCGTACGGCGCTGCTGCGGAAGGCCGGGCTGGGAGAGGACGCGGTGCGGCTCCTGACCCGTCGGATCGAGACCCGGTCGGAGACCGCCGAATGGATCCCCCTGCCGGACGGCTTCGACCCGGAGCCGGATGAGGGCGGCTTCGACGAGGGCGCCTACGGAACGCAGCTGGGCTACTCCGTCATCCTGATGATGTTCTGTGTTTTCTCGGTCAGTTTCATCATCCGTTCCGTGATCGAGGAAAAGGCCTCCAAGCTGGTCGATCTGCTGCTCGTCAGTCTGAAGCCCGCGGCCCTGCTCTTCGGCAAGGTGCTGGCGGTGCTGGTCTACGTGATGATCTACATGGCCCTCCTCTTCGGAGGCATGATCCTTTCGCTCACGGTCACCTCGCAGTTTTTGGACGTTTCCTCCGCGGAGGGCGTGATCGGCGCCCTGCGGAATCTGCATCCGGATGCCGGTTCGCTGGCGGTCATCCTGATCACGAGCCTGCTCGGCTATCTCGGCTTCGGCCTGCTCAGCGGGCTCAGCGGCGCGGGCTGCTCGACGCTGGATGATTCCTCCGGCGCGATGAGCACCTGCATGCTGCTGATCATGGGCGGCTATATCGTCTCCCTCTTCGGCTCGATGGGCAGCGGCAGCTTCACACGGGCTCTCTGCGTCATTCCCTGCGTGTCGGTCTTTACCGCGCCGGTCTGCTACATGAACGGCAAGATCGGCTTCGGGACGGTCGCTCTGTCCTGGGTCCTGCAGGCGGTCTGCATACTGGCGCTCATCTGGCTGGCCGGAAAGGTCTACAGCCGGCTGATCATCTATAACGGAACGAGGCTGAAGCTGTCGGACATCCTGAAAATGGCGAAGGAAAAGGAGGCGGCACAGTGAAAGGTCTGAAGGAGATTTATCTGTTCACCCTGAAGCAGCTTCTGCGGGCGAAGACCGTGAAGGTGCTGACGATCGTGATCGCGGCGCTCCTGTTTGCGGTGCCGGTCATCTGGATGACGCTGGCGGAGACGCAGACTGGGCCGGAAGCCGGGCAGGAGCCGGGCTCCTGGGAACCGTCCGGACCCGGAGAGGAGAGCGCCTACAGCGCCGAAGGGATCACGGAAGTTTATTATACCACGGGAGAGGTGAAGACGCTTGCGGGCGACCTGTTTGCCGGCGGGCTTCCCGGATATGAAAAAACGGCCTTTATCCGGACGGATTCCGAAACAGAGGCCAAAGAAAAAGCGGCCGGCAGAGCCGGCGCGCTGGTGCTGGTCTTCAGCGAGACCGAGGAAGGGCTTTGTATCCGGGGCATCGTGCCCGAAAGGACGGAAACGGATCCCGACAAGGCCCTGTATCTGGCGGATGCGGTCGCGGAGGCGCTGCCGCAGCTCGTCGGCGCTCCTGCACTGAAGGGGCTGGAACTGGCGTTTAAAGCGCCCGGACAGGAAGCGGCGGATCCCGCGGAGCGCATGCGTCAGGAAATTTTCGAGATCCTGTCCATGGTCCTGCCCTACGTGAACATCATGGTCATCTATTTCCTGGTGCTCTACTACGGGCAGAGCGCCGCCAACGCGGTGATCCTGGAAAAGACTTCCAAACTGATGGACACCTTCCTGGTGGCTGTGAAGCCGGAGGCGATGATCCTCGGCAAGGTGCTGGCGGCCTGGTCGGCGGCCCTTATCCAGGTCTTCGTCTGGCTCGCGGCGCTCGCGGCCGGCTTCGGCGCCGGGACGCTGATCGTGAAGACGGTGAACCCGGCCTCCACGCTGGGCATTTTCCGGGCCTTCGCCCTGCTGCGGGAAGCGGCCGGCATGTTTGCCCTTCCGGCGGCGCTCGTGGCGCTCGGTCTCCTCATCGGAGGCTTCCTGCTCTATTGCTGCCTGGCCGCGATCGGCGCTTCGTTCGCCTCCAAACCGGAGGAGCTTTCCGCCGCGATCTCGGTGTTCACGATCATCCTCGTCATCAGCATGTTCGTCGTGCTGCGTCAGGGCTTCATGGAACGGGAGAGCGCGATGGGACCGAAATGGTTCGATTTCTTCCCCTTCACCGCGATCATGATCACCCCGAGCCGTATCCTGCTGGGGTATATTACTCCGCTGTACGGCCTGATCTCGGTCGCGATAACGCTGCTTCTGTCGCTCCTGGCGGTCGGACTGGCCGGTCGGGTCTACCGGGCCATGTCTCTCTACAAGGGCAATTTCCCGAAGCTGAAAGATATCCCGGGGATCCTGAAGGGATAACCTACAGGACGCCCAGCATCACCAGAAACAGCAGGACAAAGGTCGCCAGCACCGCGATCGCAAGCAGCGTGAAGCCGGGGCTGAAGCGGCCTTTTTGTCCGGAAGAGGAGGGCGCCGCGAGCCCGGCCGCCCGCAGGGCAGTCACGACCGGCTTGTAGAGGAGCATGGCCAGACCGGCGTTGATGCCGCCCTTCACCAGGTTGAAGGGCAGAAAGACCGTCGCCAGCATGCCCGCGACCTGTTCGCGCGGGACGCCCATATAGAACGGAGTGATGATATAGTTCCAGAGGACCATGCAGCCGGCCACGGACAGGACCCCGGCGGCCAGACCGATCAGGGCGCCCTTCAGGCTGCGGAAACGGCTGTAGATGAACGCGGCCGGGACCGCGAAAGCGCAGGTCGAGACCACGTTCATAAGAAAGCCGTAGAGACCCGTGCCGCTGACGGTGACCATCTCGATGAGCGAGGTGAGCACCGAGACGATGAAGGCCGTCAGGGGGCCGAAGAGAAATCCCGCGATGACGATGACCGCATCCTTCGGTTCATAGCTCAGGAAGCCCGCCACGTTGGGGATGGGCTTGGCAGCCAGGACGGCCACGTAGGAAACGGCCACGAACATGGCCACACAGGCCAGATACTGAGGGGTGATCCTGCTTTTCATAAGGTTCCTCCGAAAAATGAAGCCCCGGGACCGATGGGTCTACCGGGGCTTTATGCAGACAGAAAAAAGGCGTCAGCCGTCTTCTTCCATCCAGACTGTACTGTCGGTACCGGGATCGCACCGGTTCTGCCTTTCGGCTCGCGGACTGTCACCGCCGGTGGGGAATCGCACCCCGCCCTGAAGACGCTCCTATTGTAGGCCCTTCCGGGCCGGGTGTCAATCAGAAAAGCGGGGACGCGGCGGGCAGCGGCATCTCCGGACCTGTCATGTCTCAGGTTTCCTTCAGATAGGCTTCCAGATAGAGCCGGCAGCCTTCGGCGACGTCCAGGTCGTTGCCGCTGTTTTGGATCATATAGCCGATCGTCTGAGAAGGGATCACGATGCTGGCGGTCTTCAGCTCCTTCCGGTGGGATCTTGCCATGTTCTCCACTACTTCCTTCAGGTCGGCACCGCTGTAAGCCGCCCGGTAGAGCTCGGCATCCCTGCTCCGCCGGCGGAGACAGCACCGGTTGTGCCCCAGACGGAGCAGCATGATGATGCCGGCGGTCAGCGGTATGATCACCAGAAACGACACCCATAGGGGGACGCGGGTCGCAAACCCGTAGAAGTCGTTCCAGCCGCCGCGCTCCTCGCCGATGAAAACGACCATTACGAGATATACCGCGGCGTAGACGAGTACGGGGATCAGTGCCAGCAGCGCCTCCCGGAAGCGGATCAGGTGACTGTTGATGAAGCAGCAGAAAGCCACGATGCACAGCACCGGGCAGACGCCGTGGAGGAAGAACCGGGAGCCGGAGAAGATCAGGGCAAACCCCTTGACCGGCGCGAGGATGAAGAGCGAGACCAGGAAGGTAAGGGATACGGCCGTAACGGAGATATGCATCAGGACCACCACCCAGTCGGGCAGATGATAATAGCCCGTACGAAGGCCGTCTACGGTATAGGGGAGGCACAGCAGCATGGAAAGCCCTGCCAGAATGTTGGAATCCACCGTAAACATGCAGAAGGTCCGGATCCCCATGTGGTCAAAATTCTCGTCATAGAGCGTCACGAGGTTCATGGTCACGCCCACGCAGACGCACACCGCCACGACGCCCGCACTGATCAGCGCGAACAGGCACTGCATCCGGTTGCTTTGAATGGCAGGATCTTTCACGGATCTCCCTCCTTCTTTCGTGACATCGGGCATGCGCAAAAAGCGCTTTGTCATTTTCTGAAATATTATCACAGCATCCGGGCCGCGTCCACCGGGAATCGAAGAGCGGCGCAAAGCGCGGTTCCGCGGACAGCGTCTTCTAAAACGCCCTGCCTTATGGTATGATAAAGCTTAACAGGGGAAAGCGCTTCAGCCCGGGGAAAAACGTCCGTCTGCTGCCTGGATGGACGCAAAACGGAACCGACGGAGGAAGAACCGGCCCCAACGAGGAGGATATCCGCCATGGAGAAACAGACAGTGACGATCACGGTGATCACGGAAGGAGAGAAATGCGAAATGGCCGATCGGGAGATCGTCGACTGGTATCGGGAACACGTCGCGGGGCTGTTCGATCCCGCATACGGCATGCCGCAGATCTCGGTGACACTCCGGAGAGAAGAGGCTGAATGATCCGCTGCGGCAAAAAGCCGGCGGTCGGGGATGTTCCGCGGTTCCGCCGCGCTGCGCGGGCCTGCCGCGGGCGTTTTCCGCGGGGACATATCGGGATCAGATCAGAAGAATAAAAAGGACGGAAGGATATGTATCAGGTCGGGATCATCGGCGGCACGGTCGTCGACGGAACGGGAAAAGACGGATATAAAGCCAACGTCTATTTCGGGAAGGACAGGATCGCCCGCATCACGCCGGAAATCCTTCCCGCGGAGCGGACGATCGACGCAGCCGGGCTTACGGTGGCGCCCGGCTTTATTGACGTGCACACGCATGCGGACGTCTGCCCCTGGCTGGCGCCGGGATATGAAAGCTATATCCATCAGGGGGTAACGAGCGTCCTGAGCGGCAACTGCGGGGGTTCGCTGGTCCCTTACCGGCCCGGGGACAGGGACAGGAAAGCCGCCGCCAGCGGACAGAGCAAATACGGTACGACGCTGCTCGACAAACCCTTCACCGCCTCGGACGTCGCGTCCTACGCGAAGGAGATCAGCGGGAAGGGAGCGGTCAACAACGGCATGCTCGTCGGCCACGGCGAGCTCAGAAAGATGGCGATGGCCGACCCGAACGCAGAGTATCCTTCGGAAGAGGAACTGGAGAAGATGAAGGAGATCCTGCGCGAAAATCTCCGTCAGGGCGGCTTCGGGATGTCGCTGGGGCTGGAATACATTCCCGGCGCGTTCGCGCACGAGGCGGAGCTGACCGCGCTGGCAAAAGTCGCGAAGGAGTTTGACGTCCCGGTCACGGTGCACATGCGCAGCGAGAGCCGGCAGGTGTTCGAAGCGCTGGACGAGATGGCCCGCGTCGCCCGCGGAAGCGGCGCGCACATTCATATTTCCCACTGGAAGATCGGAAACTATCCCGGGCATGTGGAGCGGATGCTCGAGACCGCCGACGGATATCTGAAAGAGGGCCTGCACATGACGTTCGACCAGTATCCGTACACGGCTTCCAGCACCGGCCTGAGTTACGTGACGCCGAAGGAGTTCCGGAGCCGGCCGGCGGCGGAGATGCTGCGCATCCTGAAGAACGATCAGGAGTTTGCGGAACTGAAGAAAGGGATCGCCGCGGAAATGTCACGCCGCAGGCCCGAGACGGTCGTGATCTGCTATACTCACGGGGCCGCGCCGGAATGCGACGGCAAAAACCTGGAGGAGATCGGCCGGCTGTGGGGGACCGACGTCTATGAGACGATCCGCCGCATCCTGATAAAGACCGGGACGGTATGCCAGGTCGCCTTCCATTCCATGATCAAAGAGGAGTGCGCGATGATCGCCAGGCGCATGGATGTGTGCGTCGTTTCCGACAGTTCCGCCTTCGATTTCATCAGTAAAAGCGTGCCCGGCGTGCCTCACCCGCGCAATTTCGGGTCTTTTACGCATTTTCTGCGCTGGGCCCGGGAGGATGGCCTGATGCCGCTGGAAAAGGCGGTCTATAAAATGACCGGCCTGCCGGCGGCAACGTTCTCCGTCCGGGAACGCGGGCAGCTGCAGGAGGGCTTCTTTGCGGATGTGACGGTCTTCGATCCGGAGACGGTCACGGACCACGGCGACTACCGGCATCCGGCGGAGCTTTCTTCCGGCATCCGGGCGGTCTTCGTGAACGGCGTGTCTGCCTTTGAGAACGGACGGCCCACAGGCTCCCGCACGGGCATCGGCCTGCTCCGGAGATGATCGGAAGGGAGGAAAACATGACGAAAAGACTGTTTGTCCAGGCGATCGTGAAATTTGTGTTCGGGGTCATACTGCTCGGAGCGCTTCTGTTTGTCCCGGCCGGAACACTGCGGTACCCCCATGCCTGGATTCTGCTGGCGGTTCTGTTTATCCCCATGTTTATCGCCGGGCTGGTCATGATGGCGAAAAACCCCGGGCTTCTTGAAAAGAGACTGAACGCAAAAGAAGAGGAGAGCGAACAGAAAACGGTCGTTCTGCTCAGCGGGATCATGTTTATCGCCGCGTTCGTCGCGGCGGGTCTGAATTTCCGCTTTCAGTGGTTCGTCCTCCCGATGTGGGCGGTCATCGCCGGAACTGCCGTATTCCTGCTCGCCTACGCCGTGTACGCCGAAGTACTGCGTGAAAACACCTTCCTGTCCAGAACGATCGAGGTACAGGAGAACCAGAAAGTGATCGATACGGGGCTGTACGGTATCGTGCGCCACCCGATGTATGCGGCAACCCTGTTCCTGTTTCTGTCCATGGGGATCATCCTCGGCTCGCCGATCTCCGTCGCGATCCTGCTTTTCTACGTCCCCATCATCGCGAAACGGATGAAAAACGAGGAAAAGGTCCTGGAAGAGGGGCTGGAAGGGTATTCCGAATACAAAACGAGAGTCAAATACAAAGTGATCCCGTTCATTTGGTAGGCAGACGGAAAGCCGCCTTCCGGGAGGCGGCGGCGCAAAAGGCCCGGGACGACGACAGGAGGAGTGATGGACGCATCGCCGAAAAAACAGTATATCGCGATCGACCTGAAATCGTTCTACGCCTCCGTCGAGGCGTCGGAGCGGGGGCTGGACCCGCTGGACGTCAATCTGGTCGTCGCGGACGAGAGCCGGACCGACAAGACGATCTGTCTCGCGGTATCGCCGGCGTTAAAAGCGCTCGGCGTTTCGGGGCGGGCGCGGCTGTTTGAGGCCAGGCAGCGGATCCGCGAGGTGAACCGCGGGCGCCTTGCGAACGCGCCGGGGAGGCGCTTTACCGGGAAGTCTGTATTTGCCTCCGAACTGGCGGCCGACCCGGGACTGGAACTGGACTTTATCATCGCGCCGCCGCGCATGCGGTATTACATGGAATACTCCCGCAGCATCGTGGAGATCTACCTGCAGTACGTCTCCGCCGAAGATCTGCTGGTGTACTCCGTGGACGAGGTGTTCATCGACGCCACGCACTATCTGGGTCTCTACCGGATGACGGCGCACGAGTTCGCGATGAAGCTGATCCGGGAAGTGCTGAAGAAAACGCGCATCACGGCTACGGCCGGGATCGGCACCAATATGTATCTGGCCAAGATCGCAATGGATATCGAAGCGAAGCACATCCCGGCCGACAGGGACGGGGTGCGGATCGCGGAACTGGATGAAATGAGCTATCGGGAGAAGATGTGGTGCCACCGGCCGCTCACGGATTTCTGGCGCGTCGGGAAGGGCATCGCCCGGAAACTGGAGGAAAACGGGCTCTTCACGATGGGGGACGTGGCCCGCTGCTCGGAGGGGCCGGCGGGGAGCCGGTACAGCGAAGACCTGCTCTACCGGCTGTTCGGTGTGAACGCGGAGCTGCTGATCGACCACGCCTGGGGTTTTGAACCGGCCACGATCGCGGACTGCAAGGCGTATAAGCCGGATTCCCGCAGCCTGAGCGTCGGCCAGGTCCTGGGCGTCCCGTATCCGTTCGATAAGGGCCGGATCATCGTTCAGGAGATGGCCGACGGGCTGTCCATGGAACTGGCGGCGAAGGATCTGCTGGCCGATCAGGTCGTTCTGGACGTCAGCTACGACGCCGGGAACCTGACGGATCCCGGGCGGAAGCGTGCGTATAACGGCCCGGTCGTTACAGACCGGTACGGACGCAGGGTCCCGAAAGGGGCGCACGGCTCGCAGAATCTGGGCCGTCCGACCGCTTCCACGCGGAAGATCGTGCAGGCGGTCTGCGAGATCTACGACAGGATCACGGATCCGGATCTGCTGCTGCGGTATTTCTCGATCGCGGTCACGCACGTCGTTTCCCGCAGCGAAACGGAAGAGGCGGAGCCGGTGCCGGAGCAGATGGATCTGTTTACGGACTATGAGGCGAGGGAGCGGCAAAGGCAGGCGGAAGAGGCCGGTCTGGAGAAAGAACGGAAAATCCAGAAGGCGCTTCTGGACATCCGGGACCGGTACGGGAAGAACGCGGTCGTCCGGGGGCTGAACCTGCAGGAAGGCGCGACTGCCATGGAGCGCAACCGGCAGATCGGCGGCCATAAGGCGTAGGACGGAGGCGGCGGAAAGGATATGAACGAAGCGAGGATCAAATATGCCGACATCATCGACCGGGAGCATCACGTTTCCGCGACCCGCCCCCCGATGGACCGTCTGAGCCGCGCGGCGCAGTTTTCCCCGTTTGCGGCCCTGACAGGGTACGAGGATCTGATCCGGGAATCGGAGCGGGAGACCGGCAGCCGGATCGAACTGAGCGAGGATGAGAAAAGCCGCCTGGACGGGGAAATGTCCCGGCTGCTTCAGAAACTCCCCTCGCCGGAGGCGGCTTTTACGTACTTCGTTCCGGACGAAAAAAAGGACGGCGGAGAATACGTGGCTGCGGTGGGGAAAGTCGTAAAAGTCGACAGTCTGAACCGGAATCTTATCCTGGAAGGGGGAAAGATCATTCCCCTGGGGGAGATCATCGATATAGAAAGCACAGGCCCCGGCAAAGCGCCGGAGCCGGAAAACGTCTGAAAGAAACGAAAAGGAGCTAAACAGTGGTAACCAGAGATCTTCTGAAAAAGTACGCGGAACTGATCGTCCGGACGGGGGTGAACGTGCAGCCCGGCCAGACCGTGCAGCTGGCCATCTCCGTGGAACGGCATGAATTCGCCGCGCTGATCACGGAGGCATGCTATGAGGCCGGCGCGAAAAAGGTGAACGTCGACTGGATGAGCGACGCGCAGAGCCGGCTGAATTTCCTGCACGCGGACGAAGAGGTGCTGGCCAAAGTCCTTCCCTGGGAAGAGGCCAAAATGAAGCAGATGGCGGAAGATCTGCCGTGCCGCATCTTCATCGTGGCGGCGGATCCGGACGCGCTGGACGGGGTGGAGCCCCGCTAGCTCTCGGTGGTCGTGCAGAGCCGCGCGGCCGTGATGAAGCCCTACCGCAACGCGATCGACGGGAAGCACCAGTG
>JAEEGL014546815.1_pt1 | contig 18412 bp, 16 predicted proteins | sample 9134231 | NCBI WGS metagenome assembly JAEEGL01 (sample SAMN16246548, study PRJNA631951) | gut metagenome | biome: gut microbiome; feature: rumen; material: fiber-attached | host: Bos | place: Iran: Karaj | collected 2018-10 | reverse complement strand
TCTCCCCGAACGCGGCACCCGGATCGGTTTCCGGGTCGATCGGCTCGCCGCCCGGCAGTTCCGCCCCGCCGGGCCGGTCTTACGCCGCCGGGGCAGACACGCCGGTTCCTTCGCCCGCCGCGCCGGTTTCCCGGCCTCCGCGCTGATCGGACGGCGAGGCACCGGACGGATCGCCCGCGGATGTATTGCTTTCGGCGGCCCCCCCCGCTTTCGGTTCCGTCCCGGCCGCCGGAGGCCGTTTCGCCCGCGCTTTCGCCGGTCCCCTCGGCGTTATCCTCTTCGCCCCCCTGCGGTTGGTTTTCGGCCGGCTGTTCCGCGCCGGAGCCGGACGAGGATTCGCCCTCGGACGGGTCTTCCCCGGACGAATCCTCCTGAGCGGAGCTGTTCTTTTCGCCGTTCTTTTCCGCGTCCTTTCCGCCGGAGTTCTGCTGCTGCGCCTCTCCGCTCTGCGGGTCCTTTTCGGAACTTCCCGCGTCCGATCCGCCGCCGGAGCCGGACTTGCCCCCCTCGTTCCCCGCGCCGCCGGCATCGGAATCCGGCTCGTCGGAGGAGGGCGTTTCCCCGTCGCGTGTGACGGTGAGCGTGAGCGGATCCGTCTCGCCCCGGCCCGGTTCGTCCGGGCGGTTGTCATACAGCACCGCGCGGCACTCGACCGTCGCGCCGGCGGGAATCCCGCTGGCGGCGGGAGAGAAATCGCACGTGACCGTCTGAGGCGCGCGCCGGTCGGTTCCCGGCCGGAGAAGCTGCCGGGACAGATCGACGGTGACCGGCGTCCTTTCCGCCGGACGCGCCGCGCGGTACCATTCCAGTTCGAGCTGCGCCCGCGCCAGGCCGAACTGCTCGTCGGTTCCGGTGAACGAAAGGGGGAGTGTGCCGTGCTCGGCGACGCGCGCCGCCGCGTCCCGGGGCGGATCGTTCCAGACCGCGACCGGAGGCGGATCGGGACGGACGGTGACCGAGCGGCTCGGCGGTCCGCTCTTGGCGTCTTCCGGGTCGGCGAAGTTCGTGTTCCGGCCGGTATCCTCGCACCAGAGGCGGTACGACGTCCAGCGTCCCGGCTCGAGTGTAAAACGGACTTCGGCCCGGGTCGGCTCGTCGGGAGAGACCGTCATTTTGAGCGCGCCGCGACGATCGAAGTCGGGAATCAGCTCCGCCCGCGCCAGGGGGTAGTTGCTCCGCGCGGTGAGGGTGATCTCGGTCCCTTCCCACGCGTCGATATCGCCGTCCCCGCCGGCGGTCTGCGGCTCGAGCTGTGTGTACGCCGGATAGCGGCAGGCGATCTTCTCGACGGTGAAGCTGAGGGGCGGAAGGACACTGATGCGGTACTCGGCCGACCGCGCCGCGGTCTCTTCGCCGTCGGCGACCTGAATCTCATAGAGGATATCCTCCTGCACGCCTTCCCCCGTTTCGGGGAAGACAGCGCTCAGCGTCCGGCTCGAGTCCGGTTTCATCGGCAGCCGCGCGCCGGTCAGCCGCCCGTCGGCGGTCGCGTAGACGAGCCGGACCTCGCCCGGCGGCAGATCGTCGAATTCGGCGGTGATCGTGACCGATTCGCCGCGGCGGACCTGCGTGTTTCCCGGCGTGACCGACCGGAACCGGATCCGCTGCGGAGGGGCGATTTCGGCGGCCGGCATCAGAACGCGCGCCGCCGAAACGACACAGCTCCGTTCGGCGGCGATCAGATAGGCGGACAGGAGCGCCAGCGCGCCGATGAACCAAAACGCCGAACGGACAAGCGGGCTCATGTCGACGGCGTCCGAAGCGGCGCCGGGAGGGAGCGCCTCGGCGGTCTTGCGCGTGAACGGGCGGTCGAACGGGTTCTTTTCCGCGCCGCGGACCAGAAGCCAGTTGACCAGCGCGTTTTTCAGGCGCGGATGGGCCTCTTCGAGCCGCGAGGCGGAATAGACCGGATTGATGCGGTATCGGATCAGGGGGTAGAGGCGCCAAAGCGTTACGCCCAAAAGGACCGCGCCCGCCGCGCACGAGTAGACGAGGCGGAACGTGTCCGGCATTCCGCCGGGAATGAAATGGTCGAGAAGGATTCCCCCCAGAAGAAGAAAGACCGCCAGGGCGGCGGCGGTGAAAAGCGCCGCGCCGAGGTCGACGCGCCGGATCAGCGCGGAAGCGCGCCGCAGGGTCGATTCGATCTGTTCTTCCGGAGTGAGCGCCATGAATCTGCGGTGGGGAGGGAATCGGGTCGGCTGAAACGCGCCGCAACGGCGCGGCGCTTCCGTTAGGTTATCGGCAGAATCGCACCCGGCGCGCCTTTTCGGAGCCGGGCGCCGAAATAATCGGCATGCCCGGCTTTGCGCGGAGGGTCAGTTCCAGTCGAGCCCGATATCGAGCGAAATTGCCGAATGGGTCAGCGCGCCGACACTGACGCGGTCGCCCCCCGAAAGGGCGGCGGCGCGGACCGTCTCGAGGCTGATTCCGCCCGACGCTTCCAGCTGCGCGGCGGATCCCGCCTCGGTGCGGAGTTCAACCGCCCGGCGCATCATTTCCGGCGGCATATTGTCGAGCAGGACGATATCGGGCCCTGCGGTCAGGACGCTTTTGAGCTGTTCGAGAGAATCGACTTCCACCTCGATCAGCGGCATGTTTCCCGCCCCGTCGGTGTAGCGCCGCGCGTATTCCCTGGCGCGGAGAACCGCGTCGGCGGGGGTGAGCCCCTTTTCGCCGGTGAACGCCAGATGGTTGTCTTTGATCAGGACCGCGTCGTACAGCCCGCTGCGGTGGTTCCGCGCGCCGCCGCAGTGAACGGCGTACTTTTCGAGATAGCGCCAGCCCAGGGTCGTTTTGCGCGTGTCGTATATCTTCGCGCCGGTCCCCTCGACCGCCTTGACGAACCGCGCGGTGAGGGTGGCGATTCCGCAGAGGCGTCCCATCAGGTTCAGAAGGAGCCTCTCGGCGGTGAGCATCTCGCGAACGGGGCCGGTCAGCCGGCCGATGACGTCGCCCGGCGCGACCGTCTCGCCGTCGGCGCGGAGCTGCTCCCACGCCAGGCGCGGATCGACCGCCCCGAGCACCACCGGCGCGAGGAGCCCCCCGGCGACGGTTCCCGGCTGCCGCGCGGTGACGTGCGCGCGGCCGGAAGAGGAATCGCGTACCAGGGCGGCGCTGGTGATGTCGCCCCGCCGGTCGTTGTCTTCCCAGACCGCCAGGTCCAGGAGACGGCGGGTTTCGTCCAGAAGATGGGCGCCGAGCTCCGTGTGCTGGCGGAAGTCGCGGGGGCTGCTGCCGGTGTCTGTCATTTCGTGTGATCCTTTCTGAGACGGTATGAAAAAACCCCTTGGGGGCAAGGGGTTTCGTTACTTCTGAATGAGGCTGAAAAGACCGGAGGTCTTATCAGAAGCGGCGCGGTCCGCCGAAATTTGCCCCTCCCGGACGGGGAGCGCGGGGACGGGCTTCGTTGACGCGCAGAGGCCGGCCGTCGAGTTCCCGGTCGTTCCAGGCTTCGATCGCCTTTTTGGCCTCTTCCTCATTCGGCATGTCGACGAAACCGAACCCCTTGGATCGTCCGGTTTCGCGGTCGACAATGATATCGGCATACTTTACTGTGCCGTATCGGCCGAATTCTGTGCGCAGCGTCTCTTCCGTCGTCTTGAAGGAGAGGTTGCCGACATAGAGTTTCATGGATCCACATCTTTCTTGTGCTCAGGATAAATAAAATTCCAAAAGACGTCCTGAGCAGCGAAAACAGTCTTTCAAAATTACTCCGCCCTTAACGGAGACACCGAGAAGAGCCTTCTGCCGGGTTGCCCCCCGGCGGGGATGGAGGCGGCGGGAATCGAACCCGCGTCCCGTGACAGCTCCATGGGAGCGTCTACGTGTGTATCCGGCCTGTTTGAGTTTAGCCTGTCGAAGCCCGAGCCCGGCGGCGGTCTTCATCAGGCGGTCCGAAAACAGAATTTAATCTTCCGCGTGTTCGGCGTGACGAAAGACGATCCGAAATTGACGTCCGATTAGCTCATCTCTTCGGCGAAGACTCGTAATCGGGGTTGCCTTTTCTTAGGCAGCCATAGCCATACTTTCGTTGGCAATTGATTTTATAGTCGGCTTTTTACGTGGCCCGCTGACCAACCACGACACGCAGCCCGTCACTTCACATGCCCGGTCGAATCCGGTTCGCCCCCCAAAATCCAAACCCGATGCCGCGCGGAAACGCGGCAAACGGAATCAGGAGGTTCGGGAGAGACCCGATATGTACGCTGTATTCTAGCATAATTTTCGTTCTGTAAACAGGGAAGAACTGAAAATTCCGTAAATTTTTTTGAAAAGCGGGGACTCGGGGAGAAAAGCGGGCCCGAAACGCGGGATTTCGGGCGAAAGCCGGGGACCGGCGGATCGGGCCGAAAAAAAACCGCCCTTGCGGGCGGTTCCTGAAATTTGCCGGTTCAGTCGGGCGCCGAGGCGGTGACGAAGGCGACCGCGTGGGTTTTGCAGTGGGAAAGGGATATCTGCCAGTCGGTGATCCCGAGCGCTTCGGCCCGTTTGAGCGCCCCGCCGGTGAGGCTCAGCGAGGGGCGGCCGGCACTGTCGCGCAGAACTTCGATTTCGGTCCAGCCGACCTCCTGGCTCCATCCGGTTCCGAGCGCCTTCATGACGGCTTCTTTCGCCGCCCAGCGTGCCGCGTATCTCTCGCCGCTGCTGCGGGCCGAACCGCAGTAGCGCGCTTCGGCCGGGGTAAAGACGCGATGCAGAAAAAAGTCGCCGTGCTTTTTCACCAGCCGCTCGACACGTTCGATTTCGGTGATGTCTGTGCCGATCCCGACGACGCGCATCGCTTATTCGAACTTCCGCAGGGCGAGCGTGACATCCTGGCCGCCGAACCCGAAGTTGTTGCTCAGCGTCACGCGGACGTCGGCCTTGCGCGCCTTGTTCGGAATGTAGTCGAGGTCGCAGTTCGGGTCGGGGGTCTCGTAGTTGATCGTCGGCGGGAGGATCTGGTCGCGGATCGCCAGGAGGCAGTAGATCATCTCGGTCGCGCCGCTGGCGGCGATCAGATGGCCGGTCTCGCTCTTGGTGCTCGAAATCGGAATGTTATACGCCTGATCGCCGAAGACCTTTTTGATGGCAAGCGTTTCGACACGGTCGTTCAGGCCGGTGCTCGTGCCGTGGGCGTTGATGTAGTCGACGTCGGTCGTCTTCAGCCCGGCGGTGTCGAGCGCCATCTGCATGCAGCTTGCCGCGCCGCGCCCTTCGGGGTGAATGTCGGTGATCCGGTAGGCGTCGGACGTGCAGCCGTAACCGATCAGTTCGCCGTAGATGCGCGCGCCGCGCTTCTGCGCGTGTTCGAGCTCTTCGAGAATGACCATCCCGGACCCTTCGCCGATAACGAAGCCGTCACGGTCCTTATCGAACGGGCGGGAGGCGCGGGTCGGTTCGTCGTTGCGGGTGCTCAGGGCGGTCAGAAGGTTGAATCCGGTGACGCCGAACGGGTGAATCATCGAGTGGGAACCGCCGCCGATCATCAGATCGGCTTCGCCGCGGCGGATGATTTCCGACGCCTCGCCGACCGCCTGGGCGCTGGCGGCGCACGCGGTCAGGTTATTGATGTTGGGGCCCTTCAGGCCGAATTTGGCGGCGATGAATGCCGCGGGCATATTCGGTTCCTGCTCGATTTCCCGGACCGGGTTCAGGATTTCAAGCCCTTTGTTGACGAACTTGCCGACGTCGACCGAACCGTCCTCACCGAGCGCCTCGGTGATCAGTTTGGTGAACAGGTCGAAGTCCTGTTTCCCCTCGCCGGCGCCGGTATAGACCCCGAAACGGGTCGGATCGTAGTCGGTGTCGAGGAGACCGGAATCCTTCATCGCCTGGTAGGCGGCGCCGACGGCGAACGAGATGTGGCGGTCGCGGCCGACCCAGTCTTCGTTCTTTTCACCGAACGGGGTCATGTCGCCCCAGTTCTTGACTTCGGCGGCAATCTTGGTCGGAAAGCTCGACGCGTCGAAAAGGGTGATCGGCGCAACGCCCGATTCCCCGTTCAAGATGCGCTGCCAGACGGTTTCCACTTCGAAACCCAGCGGCGTAACCAGTCCGATCCCGGTAACAACAACCCGACGTCCCATTCTGTCCGTCCTCTTTTCTATCGCTTACTTCTGATAATTCGAGCTTCACTCCCTGGTCAGACTCGGGTCGGCCAGAGGTTTACCGTCCGCCGATACGCCGACGTCAAAGACGCCGAACGCGCGAACCAGGTTGTCGAGGTCGCCGGCTCCGTAGAGGGGCTGGTCGGCGTATTCCTCGCCCAGGTGGGCGAAGACGATCGCCCCTTCGGCGATCTGTTTGCCGTCCCGGTGCACCTGAACCGAGACCATCGAGCCTTCGTCGCGGATGTAATCGACCTCTATATCATAGATCAAAATGTCGCCGGGGACAAGGTCGACATCGGTAAAAGCGAGCCGGGGAATCTTTCCCAGGACGATTTTCTTTGAGAAACCGTAGTATTGATGGATCAGGACGCCCGCGGCCTGAGCCATCCCTTCGATCACCAGCGCGATCGGCATCACCGGATATCCGGGGAAATGATCGGAAAGATGCTCTTCGGAACGCGTGATCGCTTTGATTGCCTGCGCGCGTTTGCCACTTTCAAACGCCGTGTACCGGTCCATCCAAAACCAGCGCATTTATCACCTCCGCGTAGATCGAACCGAAGCGCGTGATTCGGTCCGGCAGTCCTGATAAAGAGAGACGGGCCCCTTTCCCGCGAAAGAGGGCCGCCGTCGGGAAAATCAGCCGAGTTTGGTGCTGACCAGATAGACCAGATCGCGGACCGCGAGGACCTTCGCGAGGTTCTGGATCACCGGGTTCTGCGAGAACGTCTCGAGATCGGCGCTCGGGAGCGCTTCCTTGAGCATCGCAAGACCGGCTTCGGTCAGTTTCCCTTCCTGGACGTACTGGGGGTCATCCAGCTTTTCGGTCGGGATCAGCTCGCCGCGGTTGATCTTGATGTTGAATTTCTTTTCAAGCTGGAAAACGATATCGAGCAGGTCGATCGATTCGGCTCCCAGATCGTCAACCAGGGTCGATTCCATCGAGACTTCATCTTCGTCCACTGCCAGCGCGTCAACCAAGACTTCACGGACCTGTTCAAAAATTTCCTGTTCGCTTGCCATAAAACTTTCCTTCTGAATCCTAGAAATTGTGAATGTCGGAAATTATCACAAAACGAAACGGCGTTATCCGCCGATTTCGGTTCCTCGCCAGAGAATGCTGAACCGTTTGCGCAGACTTTCGATGACATCGCGGTCGGTCGTCTTTCTGCCCGGATTCCGGTCGCCGAGATTGTATTTCGTCAGAACCAGCTGCGCGCGGACGCGCTGCTGCCCTTCGATGCTTCCGTCGGTCTTGAAAACCGCGGTGGAGTCGTCTTCGCTCACAAGGGTGGCGGTGAGGGTGAGCGTCTGACCCGGCTGCAGGAACTGACCGAACTTGACGTTTTTGACCTCTTTCAGGAGAACCATGCTGTGCGCGAAATCCTCACCCTGACGGACGAGCCACGCGGCGGTTTCGGCCATTGCCTCGATCATCAGCACACCCGGCATGACCGGGAACTTAGGGAAATGATCCTGCAGGTACTCCTCGGCCAGGGAAAGGGACTTGGTCGCCACGATCCTCTTGTGCGGCTCCAGAACGTCAATCTTGTCGATCAGTGAGAAATGCATTGTCTTTTGGTCTTTTGCCCGTCAGTGCGTCTTGCGCTGTTTTCGAATCCGCCGGTCCGCCTTTCGGCTTCAAACGGCCCGCCCTTTTGTTTCGGCCTGCGCCGGCCGGGGCGGATAATACATTTTCGCCTTTATCGGCGAATTATCAGAGTCTCCATCATCCCCATCCGCGCTCGATGAGAGATTTTATTCGTTTTTCTTAAAACTGACAACACTAATAAATTGCACCTCTTGCCCAGCTTGACAGAAGGGCCGGAACGGGAAGGGCGGGTCCGGGAAAGCCGGGAAAGAAAAAACCGCCTGGAGCGCCGCGCGGACCGGCGGGTCTGCGGATCTTCAGGCGGCCTGTCCGTTTCCGGCGCGTTCGGGTCACGGACCGATGTTCGGGGGGTTCTTCATCAGGAAGTCGCGCGGACCGCGGGTGACGGTATAGCCGGCGTAAGGATTGTTAATTTCCGGGTCGATCCCCTGGTAGGGATTGTCGCCGCCGCGGAGTCCCGGGCGGACGAAACCGAAGATCGCGCCGTAACGCTGATAGGGAGCGATACCGCCGGGATAGGTCCGGTACATCGAGTTGCGGTCGTAGAGGGAATAGCGTCCGAAGATCGGCGCGGCCGGCGCGTAGATGCCCCCGTCAACGTAGCCGCCGCCGACGTATCCGCCGTAATACGGCTCGGGACATTCGTACGAGGGGGCGACGCTCCCGCTGACCTGATAATCGGAAAAGCTCTGGGCGAAAAGACCCGCCGCGGCGGCCAGGACGGCCGCAATCCCAAGAAAACCGGAAAGAAAAACTCTCATATCTCTGCCTTTGATTCGGTGAATGTCGGACATCGCGGCGGCGAAAAGCCGGGGCGTCCTGCCTGAAAACATACCTTTGCGCTATATCGGCAGAGGAAGAAGAACAACTCAAACCGAAAGGAAAGAGTCTTCTAAAAACTTTTTATTTTGCCTATCTTTTCGCCCTGGGCAAAAAGAAAGGCGCTGCGGACCGGTTCGGCCGCGGCGCCTTCGGGCGTTTGCGGGGGGTGAGCCTATAGGGTCAGGACCAGGTCGTCGTCGAGTTCGACGCGGCAGGCGCCCCACGAAAGGCCGACTCCGAATCCGACCAGAACGGCCGATTCGCCCCGGCTGATGAATCCCTCGTTAACCGCATCGATCAGCGCGATCGGAATGCTGCTCGATACGGTGTTCCCCCGTTCGCGCATATTGACGTAGTAGCGGTCGTTCTCCAGGCCGCAGAGCTCGCGCAGGCGCGCCAGCATGTAGTTGTTCGCCTGGTGGAAGATGTAGCTGTCGATCGGGAGATTCAGTTCGGCGCAGTCGGCTTTGACCTGTTCGATCAGCGGGGGGACCTCGTCGATGGCGAAGTTGAAGATCCCCGGCCCGCTCATCTGGATTTCTTCGTCGGAATGGTAGTTTCCGCGGATATCGACTTTCGGCAGTCTTGTCTCGGCGGTGGCGGGATGCCGCTGCGCGCCCGCCTTGACGATCAGCAGATCGGCTCCCTTTCCGTCGGTGCCGAACCGGAACGGGCCGATCGGCAGGCGGTCGGCGGGAGCGTCGGCCGAAATGAGCGTGGCCGTCGCCGCGTCGCCGAACAGGGGGCGGCTGACCCGGTCGTTCTCGTTAATGTAGCGGGAGTAGGTCTCGCTGGTGATCAGAAGGAGGTTTCGCGCCAGGCCGGTTTCGAGGAGCCCTTTGGCGATTCCCAGTCCGTAGACGTAGCCGCTGCACCCCAGGTTGAAGTCGAACGCGCCGCACGATTTCGGGATCCCGAGCCGCTCCTGGATGATGCACGACGAGGAGGGGAGGAAGTAGTCGGGAGACTGCGTGCATAGAACGAGGAAGTCGATGTCGTCCGGAGTGCAGACCCCGCTCCGAAAGAGGGATTCCCCGGCCGAAACCGCCATGTCGACCGCGGTACGACCCTCTTCGATGATCGGGCGGCTGACGATACCGAGTTTTCTTTCCATCTTTTCGGCGGTCCATCCGGTGAAACGGCCGACCAACTCGTCGTTTGTCAGCCGGCCGCTCGGAATATGACCGGAAATGGCGCGGATTCGGGACTTATACACTCTCTTTTCGACTCTTTCTTACTGAAAGTTTTCAGGCTTGCCCAGTTTTCCCCGGCGCTATTATAGCACGAGTTCAAACCGGGATAACCCCGTTTTTTTGCCCGCCCGCCGCGCGGGGAAGCGCGGCTTTAAGCGATTCGGGTAACCGCCGGCGTGTACGGGAGGGGGCGGATCGGCTCCTTCTCTTCGACCATCTCTTTGGTGATGACGTATCGGCACCCCTTCATCTGGTCGGGGAGCTGGTACATCGCGTCGAGGAGGAGTTTTTCGATGATGCTCCGGAGCCCCCGCGCGCCGGTCTTCCGCTCGAGCGCCTGCCGGGCCAGGGTCCGAAGGGCCTCTTCGGTGAAATCGATGTGCGCGTCTTCCATCTGGAAGAGACGCTTGTACTGCTTGACCAGGGCGTTGCGCGGCTCGCGGAGGATCCGCACGAGCGTTTCCTCTTCGAGCGGGTCGAGAACCGCCGTAACCGGGAGCCGGCCGATCAGTTCGGGGATCATTCCGAACCGGCTCAGGTCGTCGGGGGTGACGCGGGGCAGATACGCCTCGTCCTGCGCGGCGCGGTCCGTGCCGGACGCCGCGAATCCGATATGCGTCCGGCCGACCCGGTGCCGGATGATCTCTTCGAGTCCGACGAAGGTTCCCCCGCAGATGAAAAGGATCCGCGAGGTGTCGATCTGCAGGTACTGCTGTTCGGGATGTTTCCGGCCCCCGTGCGCCGGGACATTGGCGACCGTCCCTTCGAGCATCTTCAAAAGCGCCTGCTGAACCCCTTCTCCCGAAACGTCGCGCGTGATCGAGACGTTCTGGTTCCGTTTGCCGATCTTGTCGATCTCGTCGATGTAGATGATCCCCCGCTGGGCGATCTCGATATCGTAGTCGGCGGCGCTGATCAGTTTCAGGAGAAGATTTTCGACGTCTTCTCCGACGTAGCCCGCCTCGGTGAGCGTCGTGGCGTCGCCGATTGCAAAGGGGACGTCGATGATTTTGGCGAGCGTCTGCGCCAGGAGAGTCTTGCCGCATCCGGTCGGGCCCAGGAGGAGGATGTTCGATTTGTCGAGCTGGACTCCCGACGGGTTTTCCGAAAAGAGCTGGCGCTTGTAGTGGTTGTGAACCGCGACCGAGAGGACCTTTTTGGCGAGCGTCTGCCCGACGACGTACTCGTTCAGCCGCGCGGTGATCTGGCGCGGAGTCGGCACATGCCAGGCGATCTTGTTGCCGAACCGCTGTTTCTGCTGGCGGCGGAACATCGACTGGCAGAGATCGGCGCATTCCCGGCAGATAAACGTCTGATCGATACCCTCGATCAGCGTGCCGACTTCACGGCTCCCCTTACCGCAGAAGGAGCAGAGACTGGGGCGGTTCGGGACGCCCGGACCGATCGGGGGAAGGCCTTGTCCTGAAGACATCTTTGATACCTTAATGGCGGCGCGAAAAAAGACACGTCCCGCGGCGGGAACACCGTCTTCGGAAAAGGGTCCGCCCCAAGGCGCAGACCCTGGCACTATATCGGCAGTTCGGGCGGGCATTTTCCGCCGCCGGCGGCGTTCTCCTTTATTTTTTCCGACCGGAAGAAAAGGAATAACCGGCAGAGATGCCGGAACGAAACGTCAAGGAAGGACTAGCGGCGGGTCTTCTCGCCCCGCAGGAGCGCCTGAAGGCGGAGGACTTTTTCGAGTTCCGGGTCGGGCGCGGCGTTCCTTTCGTCCGCCGGGCCGGAAGAGGCCGGGTTCCGGTTCAGGACGTCGCTGACCAGGCGGTCGCGGAGCCGGGTCTGGATTTTTTTGTATTCTTCGGGGGAGATCAGTTTCCGGCGGCAGAGATCGCGGAACATTTCGCTTTCGCTCCCGTAGTCCGGCGAGGTGTTTTTCCCTTCCTTGATGCTCCGGCCGATCCGAACCAGGATGACGAGCCCCAGAATGACGTAGGTCGTAAACGCGAGGATCCAGAGGAGGAGCTCGGTGACCTTGGCGGCGTCCAGATGGTGCGCGGCGAAGAGGGGAACGAAGGCCGGCCAGGGGAAAAGGGCGCAAAGACGGCCGCCGTCCGGGAGCCGCGGCGGAGAAGCGAGCGGGCTTCGTGCCGAAATACCCCGGAAGAACCGGCGAAAACCGCGCCTGAACATAGATGGTATCCTTATAACCGTTACAAGCGGAATTACCGCTTTCACTCGATCTTCCCTCACGACCGCTATCTTGGGAAATTTTAAAACAACAGTCAGGTTCGACAATTACCGCTGTCGATTCCTACGAAGAACATCTTTACGCAGACGGATGATCCGTCATCTGGAATCAAGGAGTCTTCGTTATGGACAGACGAACTGACGTCAAGGGATTGCGCAAAACGGAAAGGTGGCTTTTCGCCTTCCCCCTGCTTTTCTGCCTTTCGGCCGCGTGTGTGCCCGGGACTGCCGGCGCACAGAGCCCCATTATAAACGATCGTCCCGAATTCGGCAATAAAAGTGCGGTCTACTACCAGCAGGCCCCCGCGCCGATCAGGCTCCGTTCCCTCGAAGAGACCGCTCCCGCCGGAGAAACCGCTGCCGCCGAAGAGACGCAGCTGGTCGATATCGTCATTCCGCAGACCCCGCCGATCACGCTGAACCGGCGGAACATCAGCGTGACCTTTCCCGGCACGGCGTACGACGCCGGCACGGTCGTCTCGAAAGGGCTTCTCTATTCGGACGACAAGGGGGGGAACTGGCACGAATACGGTCCGATGCGTTCGGTCGGCGACAACGACACGTTTCCGTTCGACGCGCCGCGCGACGGCGAGTACTATTTCGCGCTCCATCTGATCCATCGGGACGGCGCGCATACCGCCTCGCGCGCGCAGAAGTATGTGATCGATACCGGCAGCGGGATCGCCGCGGCGGCTTCGGCCGGCGACGGCGGCGACCGGATGGTTCAGGGGCTCCTGAGCCTGACGCAGAAGAACGAGTCGGTGCAGCAGACTTCCGCAGGCGGGGACGCACTGACCTCGCGCCTGAACGAGAACGGCGCGGCGCCCGACCCCTACGCGCCGTCGAAGAACGAAATCGCCGACGTCCCGTATCCCGGGAAGATCAACCGGATTCAGCGGGGGACGTCGGCCAACGGCAAACCCGCCCTTTCGATCACCTGGTTCCCGCCGTATCAGTGCGGCATGAGCCAGTCGGCCGGGGAGGTAACGATTGAGCGCGCGCCGACCCCCGAAGGGCCGTGGACTCCGGTTTCGGAGAGCTCGAGCAACCTTGACATCAACGGTTCGGGCTACTGGTTCGAGGCGGGCGACAACGACGTCGACCAGTTCTATCTGCGCACGGTCAGCTCCGTCAAGAACGGCGAGGGCGAGGAGCAGTGGATCGATACGCTCAGCCAGCCCCTCTCGTTTTCGACTCCGGCGGCGGGCGGCAATACCGTGGTCGCTCAGAACAGCGGCGCCGCCGGCAGCGGCGAGATCAAGGCGTGGTCCGAATCCGAGCCGGCGGGCGAACAGAAGGTCGCCGGCCGCGACACGCACGACTCGGTGGTCGACAAGACCGCGTCGGTGAACTCGTCGGCGCAGTCGTCCGGTTCGTTCGACGCCGCCGGTCAGGCGCAGCGCGAAAGCCAGCAGGCGGGCCGCCCGCAGCTGACCGACCCGTACCAGCTTTCGGTCAATCCGATCTTCCGGTACGGATTCGGCGTCTTTACCGGGAAAGACCGCAGCGGAAACCGTCTGCCCGACTACTCGAACGCCGGGAACTCCCCCGCCTACGCGAATCAGCAGAATCCGCAGCAGAAGCAGGAGCTTGAGCTTCCTCCTCCTCTTCCGCCCCGCCCGATCTGGATGACGAAACAGGAATACGAGGAGCATCAGCGCGCCTACGAGATGGAAGTTCAGCAGATCCGCTACGCCCAGGCTCAGCGCGAGGCGTATGAACGCCAGCAGAAAGCCATGCAGAATACCGCGCAGGGGTGGAATCCGAACGGTCAGCAGGCGACGGTTACCGACCAGTCGGGGAACGAGTTCCGGATCAGCGAGGGGAGCGTCCTCTATCAGGACGAGAAGGGGAACCTTTCGGCGACTCCGTTTGCGGGCCAGTTCGGCAATGCTCCGCTTCCCGAGATGACCTTCCCCGACCAGCCGTTTAACGGCCAGTTCCAGAACGTCAGTCAGCCGATGCCGGTCGACGGCGCGTATATGCAGCCGATTCCGAACAACGGCGCCTCGTTCGGCGATCCCTACACCCAGCAGGAACAGACAATAAGCCAGAACGCGGCGATGAACCCGTACGACCAGGCGAACATGTCGGCCCTGCCGAACCAGAGCATCATTCAGGAGAACCTTCCTCCCCGGCCGGGCGAACAGCAGTAGCCGGGATCGGGAAAGGGCCGGCCGCCGCCGGCACGCCCGCGGAAGACTTTCGAAGCGCTTCCTTCCGATTCAAGGGGGAAAGCGCTTCTTTTTCTTCCGTGCGGGTGGTAAATCCTTCGATATGGACTATAATGGACGAGGGAGTTCAGGTTCCGCGGGTTGTCCGCGGCGCTTCATCCGAGAAAAAGAACAGAATCAATGAAACACCTTTTCCGTCTCCTGATCGCGCCGGTTGCGCTGGCCGCCCTCTTTTCGGCGGGACGTTTCGCGTTTGCCGACGAGACGGCCGCCGAGAGGCTCGCCCGGCTGAACGCCGAGCGGATCGTCTGGCTCGACGGGGTCACATATTACGCGAAATACACCTTTTCGCGGGGGACCGCCTCCTCGCAGTCCGCGGGGATGGAGATGAATTTTCAGGAAAGCGACGTCGCGGCGAGCGGTTTCTTCTGCAAGTCGGATGACAAATGCCGTCTGCAGATTCTCTACCGTACCCGGAAGAATTCGCCGCTGTCGGACTCGGCGTCCGATGCGGGGCGCGCCGCCGAAATGCTCGCGAACGACAACTACGCCGTCACCTACGTCCCGCCGTCCGCGGGGGGGCGCTCCTCGGGCGGAACGCTCAGCCGCGTCTCCGATAAATCGCTCTGCGGCATTACGCAGTCTCTCCAGGCGATCAAATCGCCGATGGCGCTTTTCGTTCCCCCGATTGACAGCCTGCCGGACGCGACCTTCGCGGATTCCGACTACGAATACGAGGAAACGGGAGACTTGCACGCGCGGCTGACCTTTTACGGAACGAACCCGAAGTACGGTTCGAGGTACATCAAGGAAGTCCTTCTGCAGGTTGACGCCGTGCCGGCCACCATCGAGATGACGGACACGAGCATCTACAGCGAGGAGGGGGGAGAGCTTCTCACCCGCCATGTTCTCCAGGGATTCGACTGGACAGAGTGCGGCGGGTTCCGCATCCCTTCCCGTGTCCGGATGGTCACCGGGCTTTTCGATCCGGACAAAAAGTCGATCCGTTCGTGGATCGTTTCGGAATGGAAGAGTTCCGGTATCAACAATGTGACCCCGGTGCAGAAAGATTTGCTGTTCAGGCTCGAACCCGGCGTTGAACTGGAGGGGCTGAACCGCCCGGCGGGAAGCGGCGCGATCGATATCGACGCGATCGCCGACGAAGATCTTGTTTCGGAGGGGACGGAACCGGAAACGCCCCCGGCGGTTCAGGAAGAGGCGCCGCGGAACCGAAACCGCGCGTGGGCCGCGGCTGCGGTTCTCCTTCTGGCGGGGGGCGGCGGCCTGGTATATCGCATACTGCGCCGCAAAAGGGCGAAAGCGCCCAAGGCGCCCGAAGACGGGGGAGGAGCCGCTTCATGAACGGGACCCTCCGGATCGTGCGGGCGGCGTGCGCGCCGGCGGGCCGGATCCTTCTTTCCGCCGCCCTGTGCGCCGCTTTGCTGGGCGCGGCGTCACGCGGCGAAGAGGCGGATCAGGCGCTTGTCACACGCCTGAAAACCGAGGCGCCCGCCGCGCTCCGTTCGCGCGCCGGCGCGGCCGACGATCTTCACCTGAAATTTTCCGTTACGAACAGATACTTCACGTCGCATTACGAAATTTTCTCGGAGGGGAAGAACTGCCTGATTCGGACCGAGCGTCTGCCCGGCGGGGAGGGGCAGCAGCCCGTGCCGCGGCGTCTTTGCTATCTTCAGAACGCGGCGCGTTTTTACGGCCTGGCGCAGGAGACCGAAGGGGGGCCCTGGACGATCGATTATCACGGAAAAGTCCTGCCCGAGACCCGGGACACGGGGTCGGCGGCCCTCCTGCTGCGGAAGATTTCCCCCTATTACATCGAGGCCCGACCGCTGGCGGAGTTCCTCGAAGACGCGGGCCTGAAGATTACCCGGATCGCGTCGGAGACGGCCGGCGGGGCCGAGACGGTCACGTTCGATTTCGAGATTCCCGCCGGAGCCCTGACCGAAACGGACGCCGACGGCCGGGCGGGCGGCAGGCTGACGCTCGTGCCGTCGAAGGACTGGGGGATTGCCGAGCTGGCGCTCCGCTACACGAAAGAGGCCGGACCGGTTCTTGTCGAAAAGAAGTTCACCTTTGCCGACGGGGCGGACCGGCCTGTTCCCGTCAGCGCGATGGAGTATAAGATCACGGTCCGGCCCGGAACTCCCCAGAGCGAGACGCTCCTGGACGAACAGACCCGGTATCAGGTGTGCGACAACGCGCGTCTGCCGCGCAACGAGCTCTCGCTGAAGTATTACGGGCTGAAACGCCCCGACCCGCGCACGAAATCCGAAAAGAGGCTCAGCCGCACGCTGATGATTCTGGCGGGCGCGGTCATCCTGTTCGGGCTCGCCAGAAAATACAAGGTGCTCCGCCGCGACCGGCGTTTTTCGAAGAAGAGGCTGCGCCGCGCGCTCCGCGCCGGAAAGAGGGAAGACCCCTCCCGGGAAGACGGCCGGTAGAGAGCACCGGTGAAACACGCCGCGCCGTCCGCCGCCGAAAAGTTCGGGGGCGGACGGCGCGTTTTCGTTACTCTTTCGGCGCTGCGAGAACCGCGTCGAGAAGGTCCGCCGCGTTGCGGACGCAGTTGGGGCAGGAACAGAGGACTTTTCCGGTATCGCGCCCCTTGATTTCCTTGCAGATCGACGATCCGCATTTCGCGGCAAAGGCGCGGTGGAGCGCGCCGGCTTCGCGCCCGACCGGGCCGCCCGCCGCCCTGGCCAGACCCAGGATCATTTCGGCGCCGCAGAGCGCGCCGCAGGTCCCTTCCATGCACCCCATTCCGCCGCCGAATCCCGCGCCGAGCTTTTTGAGCTCGTCCGGCGGGAGCGTGACCAGATCGGCGAACGCCAGAAGGACCGACTGGCAGCAGTTGTTCCGGTTCTGCATGTGTTTCAGGGCGTCTTCGCTTCGACTCATTGCGGGTTCTCCTTTTTGAACAAACCGACACCGCATCGGGCGCGGCAGGGCGTCCGGCGCGGAAAAACAAAACGGCGGACCGCCGCGGGAATCAGGTTATTCCGCGGCCTTTGTGAACATGTCTTTCCCGACGCCGCAGACCGGGCAGACCCAGTCGTCCGGCAGGTCTTCAAACGGGGTGCCCGGCGCGATGCCGCTGTCCGGATCGCCGGCGGCGGGGTCGTAGATGTAGCCGCACGGTTCGCAGATATACTTGTCCATTCTGTTTCTCCTGTCTGAAAGGTGTGTGTTTATTCTTCCGGCGACTTGCCGAGAAGGGACGAAACCAGCGCCGCGGCGGCGGCAAGGTCTTCTTCTTCCGGATTCCAGAGGGAACGGATGCTCTCGTCGATCACGTCGAATCCCGCGCCGGCGAGAAGCTCCTTGAGGATTTTCACCGACTCGCCGCTCCAGCCGTAACAGCCGAACGCCGCGGCCTTTTTGTTTTTGAACTTGAGCTGCTTGAGGAACTCGAGCCAGCCGGCGACGCTCGAAAGGATGCTGTTGCCGACCGTCGGCGAACCGACCGCGACCGCCTTCGACTTGAAGACTTCGGTCATGACCTCGTTCTTGTCCGCCTTGGCGACGTTGAACACCTTGACGACCGTTCCGGGAGACTGGCGCGAGATTTCGGCGGCGATCGCGTGCGCGAGCTTCGCCGTTCCCTCCCACATCGTGTCATACGCGACGGTGACCTGGTCTTCCTGATAGGCGTCGGCCCACTGCGCGTATTTCTCGACGATCTGCATCGGGTTTTCCCGCCAGACCGCGCCGTGCGACGGGGCGATGATGTCGATCGGCAGATTGAGCGCGGCGAGTTCGGCGAGCTTCTTTTTGAGCATCGGGGCGAACGGGTTGAGAATGTTCACGAAGTATTTCAGCGCCTCCTTGTAGAGGAGACACTGGTTCGCCCTGTCGTTGAACAGCTCTTCGACCGCGAAATGCTGGCCGAACGCGTCGTTCGCGAAGAGGATGTTCTCGCCGGTCATGTAGGTCGCCATCGAGTCGGGCCAGTGGAGCATCCGCATCTCGATGAAGACAAGCTTTTTGCCCCCCCCGATTTCGAGTTCGTCCCCCGTTTTCACGACGTTGAAATTCCAGCCCCGCTTTCCGTACTGCCCCTCGATGCTCTTGACCGCATTGGCGGTGCAGTAGATCGGCTTGTCGGGAATTTCGGCCATCAGCGCGGTCAGCGCGCCGGAATGGTCGCATTCGCCGTGGTTGGCGATGACATAGTCGAGTTTGTTGAGGTCGATTTCCTTCTTCAGGTTTTCGACGAAATCGAAACGGTGCGGCGTCCAGACCGTGTCGATCAGCACAGTTTTTTCCTCTTCGATCAGATAGGCGTTCTGGCTC
>JAEEGL012084003.1_pt1 | contig 18413 bp, 16 predicted proteins | sample 9134231 | NCBI WGS metagenome assembly JAEEGL01 (sample SAMN16246548, study PRJNA631951) | gut metagenome | biome: gut microbiome; feature: rumen; material: fiber-attached | host: Bos | place: Iran: Karaj | collected 2018-10 | reverse complement strand
GCTTGCCATGGTGGAGGAAGCCTATATCAACTACTATATCAATCCCGATTCCGTCACACACCGGTATGTCGAGGACTTCCCCGACGTGTTCCGCCAGTCGCTCCAGGCAAAGCGGGAGCGGGTGGAGCGGTACGGTCTGACGGATCTGGGCGACTGGGAGGCGTCCACCTGCTGGGCGGGACTGCTGATCGGCGTGTCGAATCTGTACGCCCGCGGCAGAGGCTTTGAGGCAGGGGAGCGCCGACGTCTGGTCCGGGAGCTGCTGGATCAGCCGGAGTTCCGTGACGCCCGTCAGCGACTGCACCCCAAGGGCGCCGGACGCAACAAACAGATCGTTATCGACCTGCTATGCAAGAACAAGCTGTTCGTGCTTGACAGGCTCTATCTGGTCAAGAACCGAGGTGGTCACGGATGAGAGCAAAAGATAGTCTCTGCTGCCGCGGCCTCCTCTGGATCGGGCACCGGTATCAGAGCGGCTGTATCGCCGCTTTTTTCCGCTGGCTGGGTAGCTGGATCAACACTGTCTGGCGGGGCAGCGCCATTCGGCGCGCCATCGTCCATAACGGCGCCGTGGCCCGGAGCTGGGAGACCAGCGTTTTCTGCCGGATCCTCACGGAGATCGTCAACGTCGTTTCCAGCATCGCCTATGTGCTGTATCCGGTCCTGCGGGGCAGCGCAGTTTGGAAATTCTTCTGCGCCCTGGACCGCCAGCTCTATGTTCTGCTGTCCTGGATCATCCTGGCTCTGCTGGTAGTACCAAACGACAACTGGAACAACACATACAGCTTTGCCGCGGTGCTGATCTTCTGGTTCATCGCTTCCGTTGCGGTGCGGAAGGGGCAGCGGTTCCGCTTCCGGCTCAGTGAGCTGACGCCCTGGACAGTGGCCTTTGCTTTCTTCGTATGCCTGTCCTGCTTGTTCTCCTGCACGCCGTCCGACAGCGTGCGCTATCTCTGCTTCCATCTGACGTGTATGCTGCTGGTGATCCTGTGCGTGACGGTGATCGAGAAAACGTATCAGCTGGTGCGGCTGGATATTTTCGCCATGTTCGGCCTCATCATCGCCTCCGGCTGTGCCTGGTATCAGAAGATCACCGGCGTGGAGGTGGACGAAATGATGGTGGACCTCACCGTCAATCAGGACACTCCGGGCCGCGTCTTTTCCTTCTTTGAAAACCCCAACGCCTTCGGCATCGTCATCGTGATGCTGTTGCCCATCGCCCTTGCGCTGCTGATCCGCGGCAAGTCCTTCTGGGTGCGTCTGCTGGCGGTGGTGGCGATTTTGATCTCCTTCCCGGCGCTGATGATGACCTATTCCCGGGGTGCCTGGGTGGGCCTTGCCGTGGCGCTGCTGCTGTTCTTCATCATCCAGTGGCCGAAGCTGACGCCTCTTTTGATCCTGCTGTGCCTGCTGGCGCTTCCGGCCATGCCAGACACAATCCTCCACCGGGTGTTCTCCATGCTCAACTCCACGGATTCCTCGGTGAACAGCCGGATCCCGGTATACAAGGCCATGCTGGGTCTGATCCGGGACAATCCCATCACCGGCGTGGGCCTGGGCAGCGACGCGGTGCGCTCTGCGGTGGCAAGCAGCGGGTACTATCACTCTACCACGCTGTTCGTCCACGGCCATGATATCTATCTGCAGATCTGGGCGGAGACCGGCATTTTCGGGCTCATCACCTTCCTGGGCGCCATGTTCACCGCAATCCGCGACGGCATGCGGGTGATCGTCCGCAGAAAGGCCCAGCCCATGCTGCGCTCTCTTATCGCCGCCGGGGTTTCCGGCCTTGCGGGAACGCTGGTGTTCTCCATTGCCGACTACCCTTGGAGCTATCCCCGGGTGATGACGATATTCTGGCTGATGTTTGCCCTGCTCCTCACAGCGATCCGACTGGCGAAGCGAGAGGCAGAGGGAGAAGAAATTTAAGCGGAATTCAATGGAACAGTCAGTCCGGCGGCTGTGCTTGCCCCGGCTTGTTATAGAGAGGAAGAGAAGTCTATGAGTATCATTCTCGGCGTCGATCTGGGCGGATCCACCACAAAGCTGATCGGTCTGGATACAGAGGGCAACCGCCTGGGAACGGTGCAAATCAGTGCGTCCCGGCCGGAGGCGTCGGCCTGCGGCGCGGTGGGTACCTTCCTGATGGAGCAGGATCTGTCTCTGGACGTGGTCAGCTGCATCGCGGTCACCGGCGTGGGGGCGTCCGTACTGCCCAAGTCGATTTACGGGATCCCGGTCCGGGAAATCCCGGAGTTCACAGCCATCGGACGGGGCGGTCTGTTTCTGTCCGGGCTGAAAGAAGCTCTGGTGGTCAGTATGGGTACCGGCACCGCCTTTGTACGTGCCTCGGAGGAAAATGGCTTTTCCCATATCGGCGGCAGCGGCGTGGGAGGCGGCACGGTTGCCGGTCTATGCGGCCGTCTTACCGGTGTGCGCCACTTTGATTCGATCTGCACCATGGCCCGCAAGGGACGTCTGGAGCAGGTGGACCTGATGGTTGACGACATTTTCAAGCAGGGGAACATCCAGACCTTGCCGTCCCATCTGACGGCGGCAAACTTCGGCAAGTGGTCCGATATGGCCACAGCGGACGATACCGCCCTGGGAGTGCTTAACCTGGTGTTCCAGACCATCGGTATGCTGGCTGTCTTCGCCTGTCGGAACGACACGGTGAAGGACATCGTGCTGATCGGAGCCCTGACCTCCATTCTGGATATCCTGTCCACCTTTGATCAGCTCTCCGAGCTTCACAATGTCCGGTTCATCGTACCGGAGCATGCCGTCTATGCCACCGCTTTGGGGGCGGCAATGAGTATTTAATCAGCTGCAGGCGCACGGGACGCTCCGTGCGCCTCTTTTGCACCCAAGACCACGGCGGACGGTTTGACGGTCGGATGAAACTTTGTTATAATATTTTATTATATTTCTGTGCTCTCCCGGCAGAGGACGGGTGGAAGGGAGGACCTGCCATGAAACGCGACAAGCACATATCAGAGGCCGTGATCCGGCGCCTGCCGCGCTATTATCGGCATCTTGACAATCTGCACTATGACGGCATCACCCGCATCTCCTCCCAGAAGCTTGCCGACGTGCTGGGCTGCACCGCTTCTCAGATCCGGCAGGATCTGAGCTGCTTCGGCGAGTTCGGGCAGCAGGGCTACGGCTACAACGTCTCCAGACTGCGTGCGGAGATCGCCTCCATCCTGGGTATGGACCGCGGCCGTCACTGTGTCGTGGTCGGCATGGGCAACCTGGGCCGTGCGCTGGTGCGGAACTTCCCCTTTTCCGCCAACGGATTCATTCTGGATGCCGGCTTTGACCTCATCGAGGACCAGGAGGGCAAGAACACCTTCGGTCTGCCGGTCTATCCCGCGGAGGATCTGGAGCGGCACCTGGCACGGCTCAAGCCCGACGTGGCCGTGCTGGTGACGCCCCGGAGCGTGGCCTCCCAGATGGCCAACCGTTTGGTGGCCGCCGGGATCAAGGGGATATGGAACTTCACCAACATCGAGCTGACCATCGACGAACCGGAAAAGGTGATACTGGAAAACGTGCATTTTTCCGACAGTCTGCTGTCTCTCAGCTATCGGATCACAGCGGAGGAGCTGAAAAAATGAAGCGATGGATCGTGATCCTCGGCCTTGTGGTCCTAGCGGTCATCGTGGGCGTCGCTGCGGTGTCATACGGCGGCACTGCGGCGGATCCGCTGATCTCCGAGGTCTATCTGGAGAACACCTATCGACCGGAGCTCATGTCCCGGATCGAGGCGGAGAGTGATGCCGCCATGGAGGCGGTCTATGACAGCGTCCTGGCCCAGGCCGGGGACCTGCAGTCCACCTCCGACGACGAGCGGGACGATATGTATTATAACGACAGGTTCCGGGACCTCCGTTTCAAGAAGGACGACTGCATCTCCGGCTCTCTGGGCACCGGCTTTCTGCTTCTGGCAGGCTCGGCGCAGTTCCGGTTCGATGCCGGTACTGTGATCGACGTCAGCCAGGGGTTCGAGGTCACAGACAGCAGCCCCCTGCAGGTGGATCACCGCTATCTTGTCGCAGAGAACACCCGTGCCACGGTGGTAATCACCTCCGACACGGCGGTGCTGTCCGTAGATGGCTATTTCAGCACGGAGCTGAGCGGTGAGACCGATTACAACGCCCTGGCCGACGCACTCAAGGAGTTGGGCCTGTTCCGGGGCAGCGATACGCCCTACGGCTCCGGCTTTGCTCTGGAGGAACAGCCCACCCGCATCCAGGGCCTAGTCATGTTCCTGCGGCTGCTGGGGGAGGAGGAGGCCGCTCTGTCCTGTACGGAGGAAAATCCATTCGTGGATACCGACCCCTGGTGCGCGCCGTATCTGGCCTATGCCTACACCAAGGGCTACACCAACGGTACGGATCTGACCCATGGCATCTTCTCTCCGTCGGAGCCAATCACGGCGGCCCAGTATCTGACATTCCTGCTCCGGGCTCTGGGCTACAACGACGACGGTTCGCCGACGGCTGACTTCACCTGGGACCAGGCGCTGACTGCGGCGTACCGCTTTGGCGTGTTGACCTCCGGAGAGCGCAAGATGCTCGACACTTCCACTTTCTACCGCGCCCAGATGGTCTACGTCTCCTGGTTCGGTCTCCAGGCCCGGTGCAAGGGCACCAGCGGCATGACGGCCGTGCAGAAGCTGATCGAAAGCGGCGCGGTGACCGCAGATGACTACGCCCGGGTACAAAAAGAAGTGCACATCTCCCGTCTGTAACGGCGTCTTTCCCGTCCGCAGGAGAGGTGCTGCGCGTTATAAAACAGACCAAGGACCCTGTTTGATGCCAAACAGGGTCTTTTTTTCAGAAAATCGAGCGGTTCCTCTTGACACTTGTTAGGCACCTAACTATAATGATTTTTGGCGCCGTCAAACGGCGCTTCAATGCTGGAAAAAGGAGGCGGCATCTGTGATTCCATCGGATACGGAGCTTGCTCAGCTGCTGTTTCAGACGGCGCGGCGGGACAACTACGTCGCCCTGCCGGAGGAACGGCACGACGCGGCGCTCTATCTGGGGCAGTTTCGCTGTCTACGGCAGCTGGAACAGACGGACGGCATCAGCCAGCGCACACTGGCCGATGCGCTGCAGGTCCGGCCGCCGTCTCTCAGCGAGGTGCTCAACCGTCTGACACAGAAAGGTCTTGTAGAGAGAAGAGTCTCTGAGATGGACCGGCGCAGTATGCTGGTGTTTCTGACGGAGCAGGGAAGGGAAGTCCTGCAAAAAAGCATAGATTTCCAGCGCCGGCTCCACGCGGATATGTTCTCGGCTCTCTCCGAAGAGGAAAAGAGCCAACTCTTCCTGCTTTTGAAAAAAGTGGAACGGCACGGGAAAAAGGAGGTCTTCCTGCCATGACAAAGAGTGTAGAATTGACCGACAGGCTGCGCAGGCTGATCTTTATCAACATCCTAATCAGCGTGATCGCCTCTTCCATGCTGTCTACAGCGCTGGTCACGGCCCTGCCGGCAGTGATCCGGGACTTCCAGATTCCCGTGACGACCGGCCAGTGGATCAGCAGCGGCTACACGCTGACCATGGGTATCATGATGCCTTTGACCGCGTTTCTGATCACGCGATTTTCCACCCGGCGGCTCTATATTTTCGCTATTTTGCTGTTTATTATCGGACTGGTCATCTGCATGATATCCCCGAACTTCTCCATTATGATGGTGGGACGGGTCTGCCAGGCCAGCGGCAACGGCATCCTCACCGCCATGGCCCAGGTCATCCTGCTTTCCATCTATCCGCCGGAGCGCAAGGGCACCGTCATGGGCTGGTACGGCCTATCCATCGGCGCAGCGCCGGTCATCGCGCCTACCCTGGCGGGTCTGATCGTGGACTCCCACAGCTGGCGTCTGATCTTCGTGGCCGCCCTCGTGATCATGATGGTCTCTCTGATCTACGCCATCTGTGTCTTCAAGGACGTTCTGGATACACGGAAATCGAAGTTTGACATCTCGTCCTTTGCCCTCAGCGTGCTCGCCTTCGGCGGCATCACCCTGGGCATCGGCAATATCGGCGGCGTGGGCGATTCGCGCTTCACGGTAATCCTGCCTCTGGTGGTGGGCATCGTGTCCGCCGTGATTTTTGTGTTCCGCCAACTGCGCAGTAAACAGCCGTTCCTTGATCTGCGTATTTTAAGGTTCCATGACTATTCCGTCAGCGTAATCGGCAGTGTGCTGCTCTATTTCATTATGAGCGGCTCCACCATCATCCTGCCGGTCTATGTCCAGATTATCCTGGGGCAGTCCGCGGTGCTCTCCGCACTTGTAAATCTGCCCGGCACACTGGCCATGGTGATCGTCAGTCCCTTTGCCGGAAAGATATTTGACAAGATGGGCATCAAGCCCCTGTTCCTGACAGGCGCGATTTTTACACTGGTGAGCAACGTGGCCATGGTATTCGTCGCCATGCATACCAGTGTCTGGGTAGCCGCCGGGTTCAACGTCATCCGGTATCTCGCCATCGGCTGTCTGCTGACGCCTCTGATCACCTGGGGCGCCGGCGGCCTGGATAAATCCCTTACCGCCCACGCAACGGCCCTGCTGGCCTCTCTGCGCACGGTGGCCGGCTCCATCGGAGCGGCGGTGTTCGTGGGCATCATGACACTGGCTCAGAACAATGCCGCGGAGCGGCTGGGGGAGAATGCCCCCATACACGGTATGAACATCGCATTTGTATGGATGGCGATCTTCACCATAGCAATGCTGCTCCTGGCCATTTTCGGCGTCCGGCATCAGAAGAAAAATCCGGTACCGGCCGCAGATGAGTCCCTTCCGCCGCCGGATGACGAAGAGATGCAATAAAGGAGGTCTCCCCATGACCCATGCAGTTGAACTGACAAACAGACAACGGACGCTGATCTTCGTTAATATCCTCATCAGCTGTATCGCGTCCTATATGCTGGTAACGGCGCTGACTACGGCGCTGCCGGCTATCGTCCGGGATTTCCAGATCCCGGTGACCACAGGCCAGTGGATCACCAGCGGCTATACGCTGGCCATGGGCGTTATGATGCCTCTGACCGCCTATCTGATCACACGTTTCCCTGCCCGGCGGCTGTACATCTTCGCCATCGTGCTGTTCCTGTTAGGGCTGGCGGTGAGCATGATCTCGCCCAATTTCCCCATTATGATGATCGGACGGATCTGTCAGGCCTGCGGCAACGGCATCCTCACCGCCATGGCGGAGGTCATCCTGCTTTCCATCTATCCGCCGGAGCGCAAGGGCACCATCATGGGCTGGTACGGTCTGGCCATCGGCGCAGCGCCGGTGATCGCGCCCACTCTGGCCGGTCTTATCGTGGACTCCCACAGCTGGCGGCTGATCTTCCTGGCAGCTATCGTGATCATGCTTGTCTCCCTCGGCAGCGCTCTGAAGGTGTTCAAAAATGTTCTGGATACGAGAGAGGCGAAGTTTGATACGGCGTCGTTCATTCTCAGCGTATTCACCTTCGGCGGCATTACCCTGGGCATCGGCAACATCGGCGGCGTGGGCGACCCCAGCATCTCAGTCGCGCTGCCCCTGGTAGTGGGCATCGTAGCCGGCGTGATCTTCGTGCGTCGGCAGTTCCGCATAGAAACGCCCTTCCTGAACCTGCGTGTTCTGAAATACAAAAACTATTCCCTGGCCGCCGTAGGCAGTATGCTGTTTTACTTCGTCATGATGGGCGCGGCCATTCTCCTGCCACTCTACGTCCAGGTGGTCATGGGCCGGTCCGCGACCCTCTCCGCTCTGACGATCCTGCCCGGCTCTCTGGCCGCTGTGGTCGCGAGTCCCTTCGCCGGCCGGATCTTTGACCGGGTGGGCATCAAGCCGTTGCTGCTGATCGGCGGCCTGCTCACCGTGGTGAGCAATCTGGGCATGTTCCTGGTCACCATGAACACGCCCCTGTGGGTGGCGGCGGTGCTGAACGTGCTGCGTTATACCACCGTTGGCTTCCTGCTGACGCCTCTGATTACCTGGGGCGCCGGAGGCGTCAGAAAAGAGCTGACGGCCCACGCAACGGCCCTGCTGGCCTCCCTGCGGACCGTGGCCGGTGCCATCGGCACGGCAGTGTTCGTGGGCATCATGACCCTGGCCCAGAACAATTCTCTGGAGCGGCTGGCGGACAAGGCCCCCATCCATGGCGTGAACATCTCGTTTTTGTGGATGACCGCCTTCACTCTGGGTTTGATCGCCATCGCCGTGTTCGGCATCAGAACGAAGAAAAAGGCCGCCGAAACGGAGACGGCGGGCGAGGATACGGACGTGAGCGTCCAGTGACCAAACGGCGCCTCCTGCATATGATAGGCGTGAGGTCGGTTCGACCGACTGCCAAAATGCAATCAGGAGGTACGTATTGTATGGGTTGTTGTAACAACAGTATGGGCGGCAGCAATTGCCTGTGGATCATCCTCATTCTCATCATCATCTTCGGCTGCGGCTACGGCAATGGCTGCAACGGCGGCTGCAATAACAGCTGTGACTGCGGCTGCAGCGGCTGCGGCTGCTGAATCAATCAGAAAAACACCCGGTCATGCGACCGGGTGTTTTTGTTTCTCGTTGTGAATATCAGCGGCCCAAGGCAATGCGGATCCGGGTCATGGCCTGCGGGACCTTCTTTGGATCGCCGAAGGCGGACAGCCGGAAGTAGCTCTCTCCGCAGGGACCGAAGCCAGCGCCGGGGGTGGTGACCACGCCGGCCTCCCGCAGCAGGAGATCGAAAGTGTCCCAGGAACTCATGCCGTTGGGCGTCTCGGACCAGATATAGGGGGCGTTTTCGCCGCCGGACACCTTGAGGCCCGCTTCCTCCAGACCCTGGCGGATCAGAGCGGCGTTGCCGCGGTAGATCTCGATATTGGCCCGGATCTGGCTCTGACCCTCGGGGGTATAGACGGCCTCAGCGCCCCGCTGTACGATGTAGGCGGTGCCGTTGAATTTGGTGGACTGTCTGCGGTTCCACATAGCCCGCAAAGACTGACCGTGGCGTTCCAGGGCAGTGGGGACCACGGTGTAGCCACACCGGGTGCCGGTGAAGCCGGCTGTCTTGGAGAAGCTGCGAAATTCGATAGCGCAGTGCTCCGAGCCGGGGATCTCATAGATACTGTGCGGGATATTGGGATCGGTGATAAAGGCCTCATAGGCTGCGTCGAAGAGGAGGATGGAGTCATGGTACAGGGCGTAGTCCACCCATTCTGTCAACTGCTCCCGGGTCGCGGTGGCGCCGGTGGGATTATTGGGGAAGCAGAGGTAGATCAAATCCGCTTTCTCTTGGGGCGGAGCAGGTATAAAGTCATTCTCCTTGACACAGGGCAGATACATCAGATTGGACCAGCGGCCCGTTTTCGGGTCATACTCACCGGCCCGGCCCGCCATGGCGTTGGTGTCCACGTACACCGGATAAACAGGATCACAGACGGCGACCTTGTTGTCCACATCGAAGATATCCACGATATTGCCGCAGTCACTTTTGGCGCCGTCGCTGATGAAGATATCGTCGGCGGTGATGCTGATGCCGCGGGCGGCAAAGTCATGTTCCACGATGGCATTGCGGAGAAACGCATAGCCCTGTTCCGGCCCGTAGCCGCGGAACGTGGCAGCCTCACCCATCTCAGCAACGGCTTTGGCCATGGCCTTCGTTACCGCTGGGACCAGGGGGAGAGTCACGTCACCGATGCCCAGAGAGATAATCTCCCGGCCCGGATGCTCCGAGGAAAAAGAGGCGACGCGGCGGGCGATCTCAGAGAAGAGATAGCTGCCGGGCATTTTTGCGAAATTTTCATTGAGCTTCAATGGTGGGACGCTCCTTTCTTTTGTATCAGCACGACCCGGTAAAGACCCGGCACACGGGGCCGGTCAGCAGGATATGGCCGCAGTCGGGCCGATAAGTAAGAGACAGTGTACCTCCGGGCAGTCGCACCTCTACCTGGGGCGCGGCACGACCCAGGGCCAGGGCCGCGGCCAGGGCGGCGCAGGCGCCGGTGCCGCAGGCCAGTGTCTCTCCGGCGCCACGCTCCCACACCAGCACCCGCAGCAGGTCGGGCCGCAGGACCTGGACCAACTCCAGATTTACGCCGCCGGGAAAGCGGGGATGACTCTGCAGAACCGGACCCAGACGGCGCAGAAGGTCGTCGCGGTCGGAGAAGAGCACCGCGTGGGGATTGCCCGTGGACACGGCGGTGATGGGATAAATCAGGCCGCCGATCTCCAGGGGCCGCTCTGTCCAGCGTATCTCCGGGGCGCCCATATCCACCGTGGCGGAGATGATTTTTCCGTCCTCATAGTGGGGGAGCACCCGGCGCAGGCCCGCTTCCGTCTCCACGGAGAAACGGGACAGCCGTGGTGTCAGACCGCGGTCCACGGCACAGCGGACAGCGCAGCGGATGCCGTTGCCGCACATAGCGGACCGGGATCCGTCGGCATTATAGATGGTCATGCGGAAATCCGCCGTATCGGACGTATCCAGCAGGAGCAGGCCGTCGGCACCCACGCCGGTATGTCTCGCACAAAGCCGGCGTGCCAGAGCGGCGGTGCCTTCTCCCGGCGGCGCGAGCACACAGATGAAGTCATTGCCCGCACCGTGGAGCTTGTCAAATGTCAAAGGCGGCCTCCGGTCGAATTTTTAGTAGGTGATCAGATACTTTTTCCGCTCCCAGTCGCTGACGTAGGTGCGGTATTCGTCCCAGTCCTTCAGCTTCGCGTCGATATAACGCTCCGTGATATGGGACCCCAGTGTGTCGCATATCAGCTGATCCGCCTTCAGCGCCCGAATGGCGTCGGCAAGGGTCTCCGGCAGATGCCCGATCCCGGCGGCTTCACGCTCGTCATCGGTCATGGCAAAAATGTTGCCGTCCACAGCGGGGGGCGGGGTCAGCTGACGACGGATGCCGTCTAAACCGGCGGCCAGGCACACGGCCAAGGCCAGATATGGATTGCAGGAGGGATCCGGGGAACGCAGCTCAATGCGGGTGCTGGGCCCGCGGCTGGAGGGCACGCGGACAAGAGGACTGCGGTTGCGGGCTGACCAGGCCACATAGCGGGGGGCTTCGTAGCCGGATGCCAGACGCTTGTAGGAGTTGATCAGCGGGTTCGTCACGGCGGTGATGGCGCTGATATGGGCCAACTGGCCGGCCAGGAACTGATAGGCGATGGGGCTGAGACCATAGGGATCGTCCTTCTGTTCAAAGCTGTTCACGCCGTCCCTGAACAGGGACATATTGATGTGCATGCCGGACCCTGCCTCGCCGAAGATCGGCTTGGGCATGAAGGTCGCGTGCAGATTGTGGCGCTGGGCCACGGTCTTGACGGCCAGCTTGAAGGTGACGATGTTATCCGCCGCCGTCAGGGCCTCGGCATATTTGAAATCGATCTCATGCTGACCGGGACCGCACTCGTGGTGGCTGGCCTCGATCTCAAATCCCATCTTCTCCAGCGCCAGACAGATGTCCCGCCGGGCCACGTCGCCGTGGTCCACGATGCCCCAGTCGAAGTACCCCGCCTCGTCGTGAGGCTGGAGAGTGGGCTTGCCGTTCTCATCGGTCTGGAACAGGAAGAACTCACACTCGGAACCGACGTAGAAGGTGAAGCCCATTTCCGCGGCCTCCTTGGTGACGCGCCGGAGGATATAGCGGGGATCGCCGGAGAAGGGAAGGTTTTCAGGCGTGAAAATGTCGCAGATGAGCCGGGCGACCCGGCCGTGCTTGCTGTGCCATGGGAGGATCGTGTAGCTGTCCAGATCCGGATGCAGATACTGGTCGGACTCCTCGATACGGACAAAGCCCTCGATGGAGGAACCGTCAAACATGCACTTTCCGGAAAGGGCCTTGTCAAGCTGCGACTGGCTGATGGTCACATTTTTCGGCTGGCCGAAAATGTCGGTGAATTGCAGGCGAATAAACTGAATGTTATTCTCCTTTGTCAGCGCAATGATCTCCTCTTTTGTCATGGGCGGGCGCCTCCCTCTTCAAGTCTATGTGTTCCGCGCAGGCGCTATGCTGCCGGCGCTGTGATGCGTCTGGGTTAATCTTTATTATAGCAAAGCGCAAAACGGAAATCAATGCCGGGGCGCGAAAAGTCACTGCATTCTAAAATACTTCTCTTATGAAAAAAGACGGACATGCCCATGAGCATGTCCGTCCTTCTTGAAAATCAGGATATATCGCCGCTACAGGACGCAGTAATGAGGGATGATATCCTCATAGCTGCCGTCGTCATGGCGGAAGCCGCCGGGAATGACGCCCAGTCGGACAAAGCCCAGCTTTTCATACAGATGCAGCGCACTGTGATTGGAAACTACCACGGCGTTGAACTGCAGAATACGAAAACCGAGAGCTTTCGCCTGTTCCATGCAGTGGCGGACCAGAGCCTCGCCGATATGCTGTCCCCGCAAGTCCTTCCGCACGGCGTAGCTGGCGTTGCAGATATGGCCGCAGCGGCCCACGTTGTTGGGGTGAAGGATATACACGCCCACCGCCTCGCCGGTCTCACGGTCAATGGCCGCGCCGGTGAAGGATTGACTCTCGAAGAAGTCCCGGGCTGTCGTCTCCGGCTCCAGGATTTCCGTCTGAGGGAACGCCAGAGCGTCCGCCACCACGTCGTTCCAGATCGACGTTATGGCGGGCAGGTCGGCTTTGTTGTATTCTCGCACGAAAAGCTCTACCATGATTTCTCCTTCAAACGGCCGGTCAAACGACGCCATTGGCCTCCAGGATCCGGCTGACCTCAGAGGCGATCCTGCGCCAGTCGAAGACCTGGGCAAAATGCCGTCTGTCCTCGCTGATATGGTCGCCGGGATCGGCCAGGGCCTTGCGGCAGGCGGCGGCAAATTCCGAGTTGGAACGGACGGGGATGGTGAACTCCGACAGCAGTGCCGGCTGATGGGGCTCCGTCACCAGCACCATAGGCTTGCCGGTATACAGCGCCTCCAGCACGGAGGAGGGGATCAGATCCGGAACGGCCGCGCCGGAAGTGTTCAGCTGGAAGAACAGATCGAAATGCGCCGCATATTCCGCCACCTGAGAGGAACTGCGGCAGGGGAGTACCAGAACGTTGGACATCCTGTGCAGGGTATTGGGTACCACATTGTCGTTCCAGTGACCGGTGAGGACGAAGGTCCAGTCCTGGCGCAGAGACGCCGCGTGGATCAGCGGCGCGTAATTCGTCCGGGATGTCAGCGTGCCGGTGGAGCCCAGAATGGGCCCGGAGACATTGAACAGCTCATGGGGGAAGGCCGCGGCATTTTCACCGGCCTGAGCATACAGCTTGCAGTCGGCGCCGTCTGGGATCAGGGCCATGTTCAGCGTCTCCACTTCCTTGAGATTTTTCAGCTCGTTGGCCAGAAAGGGTGTGGCGGCCAGGATCACGTCGGCATACTGCACCAGCGACTGGTGCATCCTGGCCGGGTAGGAGTATCTGCCGGAAAAATCGTACAATGTGCAGAACACGTCCAACTCCCGGGCCACGTCGGCGTAAAAGGGGGAAGCTACCCAGAGCGCCACATTGTGGAAGCCGTGGGCCCCCATCCGGCTGCGGATGTGCCGGACCATCGTCCGGGTGTTAGCGGCGCTGGTCAGCTTCGTGGTGGGCCAGATGGGAGGAAGGGGACAGGCGTAGATATTGTTCCGAATCATACGCTCCCGCGGCTTTTTGGAGTAGCGGTTCCGGGACGAGTGGGTGGCCCTTTTCTTCTTTGTAGACGCGGGGAGATACAGCGGCGGCTCAAAATAAAGGATCTCCGCGTTGTCGATCCGGACGAGCAACTGCTCTGTGCGGGTCATGAATTTGGTCCAGGGCTCAGCCCCGAGACATACGATCTGTTTCAAAACGGACGACCTCCCGTCGGGAATAAGTGTGACAAATCCGTGTTCCGCGGCGGCGGATACGGCGCGAGGAGTGTTTACAACTCCAGCAGCCGACGGGCGGCGGCGGAGTTCTCCCGCTCCAGGGTCCGGAGCCTCTCCATTGCGGACTGGCAGAAATCCGGGTCCCCGCTCCGTTCATAGGCAGCGTCGATATCGGCCTTGAGGCCTTCCAGGGACAAATCGTCCAGCTTTTCATAGAGAGCCTGTCCGATGGTATCCAGGAAGGAACTGACCTTCGGATCATAGACGACGCCGATGACAGGGACTCCTTGGGCGGCGGAAAAGACAAGTGCGTGGAGCCGCATGGACAGTACGACTTTCATCCGGGAAAGAGCACCGATCGTCCGGTCGAATGCGCCGATGCGGTCAACAATGTAGCAGGGGGCCTTCATGTGGGAGGCCACCATATGGGCGGCGGGATCGTCCACCGCCTGCTCCAGGGGGAGAAAGACGGGGAACAGCCCATAGGTCTCCCAGGCGTAGTCCGCAGCGGCGGCAATGACGGGGGCCTTGGTCTCAAAGCCGGGCCAGCGCCGCATGGACAAGCCGATATAGGTGCCCTCGGGATCCAGACCCCACCGGCGGAACATACCGTCCACCGTCTGCCGGGGCGCCGCGGGCAGCGTCACCGTGGGATCGGCCGCCAGCGTAATCTCCGGTGCCGTGACGCCCATGGAGGCCAGATCCTGCATAGAGTGGGGATCCCGGAGGGTGATAACTTCCACACATCGGTTGAGGGTCTTTGCCGTCCGTCTGCGGTCCGCCTCCTGTCGGATGGGGCCGATACCACAGCCGAACATCTGGATCCTGCAGCCGACTCTGTGGGCCCGTCGGATGGTGTGCAGATAAAACCACAGGGACCGGCGGCTGGTGACATTCTGCATCAGACTGCCGCCGCCGTTGATATACAGCATGGACCGGCGCATCTGCCGGGTCCAGGCCGGTGCTGAGAAGGTATAGACTGCCGGGACCCGGTAGAGCAGCTGTGTCTCCCGGGGACGGCGGGACATGACGCACAGGGGCATATCCGGGTCCAGGGCACGCATCTCGGCCAAGATCGCCGCCAGAATGGCATCGTCGCCGGCGTTGCGCCGCCCGTATGCGCCGCAAATAACCACGCCGTCCCGGATCCGGTTCTGGGCCCGGTCCCTGCGCCGCAGGATGGTCTCATAGATCTCCCTCTGCCGTCTGCAGGTGCTCTCCAGAGAGAAATCACGGATGGCCCGTTCATGAAGCTGACGTCCCAGGATCTCACGGAGATCCGAATCTGCCGCCATACGGCAGAGATGAGCCCCCAGCAGTTTATCGTCGCCGGCGGGGAAAAGCAGTCCGTGGATGCCGTCATCGATCAGATAGGGCACGCCGCCCACCTGCGAGCTGATGGTGGGCAGGGAGTAGCGGGCGCCCTCGGTAAGAACGTAAGGAAACGTCTCAGACAGAGACGTGAGCACGTTGATATCTACTGCGTCGTAAAACGCGTCCATATCCGTTACCCATCCGGCAAACCGGACCCGGTCGGCAATATGGAGAGAGGCGGCCAGCTGCTCCAGCTCCCTCCGCTGCTTTCCCTCGCCTGCGATGAGCAGGTACAGATTGGGACAGCGGTCAGCGATGTTGTGCATGGCCCGCAGGAGCGTCGGCACGTCCTTGACGGGGTCGAGACGACCTGCCAGCCCCGCCACGATGGCATCGGGGGGGATGTCCAGACCGAAGGAACGGCGAAGAGCCTGCCTGTCGGGGTGTCTGACAGGCGGCTGAAAGTCAAGGCCGTTGTAGATCGAGAAGAGCCGCGCCGGGGAAAACCTGCGCTGGATGAGCGTGTCCACCATGGCGTCAGATACGCCGATCAAATTGTCCATCTTCCGCAGGGCCCGGGCATTGATGACTCCGTAGGTCAGACGGCTGACAGGCCGGCCCAGATAGTCCAGCTTATAGTCGCTGTGGACAGTGCTGATGACCTGGCCGTCAAAGGAGCGGCGCAGCAGCGCGCCCATCATATTGCCCCGGGAGCCGTGGCAGTGGACGATATCGAAGTTGCCCTCACGGATACACTGCCGCAGTTCGCGCATGGACTGACGGAGACTGCGGTGATCGATGACCCGGGTGGGGATGCCGAGTTCAGCCGCTTCCTGGGCAAAGGCGCCGTTCCTGAAGCAGATGAGCAGGACATTGTCCGTCCGGCTCAAATGCCGCAGGATGGAAAAGATATGGGTTTTTGCGCCGCCGCTGTCGCCGCCGCTGATCAAATGGACAATATTCATCGAGCCATCCCCAGTAAACCAAGATGAAAAAATGGAAAAATCGGATTTTGCGGAAAATTTGGACTTGTGCAAATGGGAAAATTATTATAAAATAAATAGAAAGGAAATGCAGAGAGGAAACGTGACCGTTCCCTCCGGCCTGCGGAAAAGGACCCTGCAGGGTCTGTATCGACATCCGTCCGGCATGATCGATGCAGATTGTAAAAACACACCTTGCACATTATACAATGACAGTGCGATAAAATCAAGGGAACCGCCGGAGAAATCGGGGTCTGCGGGGAAGAAAGGAGCCGTCTGACATGAAGGGTTTGGACGAGAGAGGCCGTATCGGAGGAAAGCTGAATCTGATCGACCTGATCATTATCATCATCGTAGTGATCGCCGTTGTGGTGGCGGTACGGATGGTCCGCACTGAGACCAACGCCGGCGGAGGCACGGTGGATATGACCTTTACAGTGCTGGTGGAGGGCATCCAGGAGGAAACCTATGAAGCCGCCGCCGAACATATCCCGTCTCAGCTCATCGCCTCCGGCAGTTACGTGGACGCCTACGTGACGGACTCCAAAATGCTGCCTCACACCGTATATGTGATTGACGAGGACTGGAATAAAGTCGCCTCAGTGGACAGTGATTTGGTGGACGCGCTGTTCACCGTGGAAGCAACCGTCCCCAGAGAGGCCGTCCAACTTAACACCCTGGGGACCCAGGAGATCCGTATCGGTAAAATTCATTATCTCAAGACGACATATTTTGAGTTCACCGGTACTATCTATACCGCCGAGTGGGATGGTCTGCCTCTCACCAGCGAACTGCCGGCGGATTAAGAAACCCATACAGGGCCTGCTGTATTTTCGCAGCAGGCCCTTTTGAGAGCCATCATCCGGAGCGCTGCACTGAATACTTTCAAAGATCGCCTGTGCAGAGACTTTTTTTCACGCCGGAATACTGATAAATCTTATCATATCGGATCGGACGGTGTCAAACGCAGCGCCCCCCCGGTATGTCCCATAAGCCGGGTTTCAGCCAGTGAGAGGAGGGGAGGGCCCGTGCCGGGTCTGATCGAAAAATTCGGCGCCTATATCGACCGCACGGCCCCGGAGCATCCGGGCCGGGTACGGCGTCTCCTGCGCGCGGCATTCAGCGTCAACGGCGTGGCCCAGCGGACCATCTCCAAGCGGGATCTGCCTCCCTGCCGCCGCTATGTTGCGGCCTTCACCAACGACACCATGCTCCGTGCCCTGGCACATCCGGAGCAATGCGCTCTGGTAAGCCTGATGCTGCCCTGTGAGCTGCCGGACGCCTTCGGCGTGCAGCCCATGTGTGCGGAGTTCTACACCAGCTATCTGGCCGGCGCAGCGGCGGAGCACAGCTTCATCCAGCGGGCAGAGGAGGAAGGGATCGCAGAGACCTTCTGTTCCTACCACAAGGCTCTGCTGGGCGCCGCCTGGTCCGGGGTCCTGCCTGCGCCGTCCTGCATCGTCAACACCTCTCTGATCTGCGACGCCAATAATCTGACCTTCCGGGCTCTGGCAGATTACTACAGCGTGCCACAGTACTACGTGGATGTGCCCCCGGAGAAGAATACAGAAAGCGTAGTCTATGTGGCCGATCAGCTCCGGGAGCTGGGGACGTTTCTGGCCCAATGCACAGGCCATCGGCTGGATGAAGCCCGGCTCCGTGAAAATCTGGAGCGGAGCCGCCGCACTATTGAGACTTTCCGGGCCTGTATCGACGCCAAGCGTGATGTGTATCTGCGCAACGACATGGTCAGCGAGATGTACGAGATCATGTCCACACATATCCTGATGGGGACGGAGGGCGCGGAGCGATATGCCCGGTATCTTCTGCGGGACCTGCGCACCGCACCGCCCACCAGAGGACTGCGCCTGCTGTGGGTCCACACCATGCCAAACTGGCTACGGCCGCTCCAGGCGACGTTCAAGTACAGTGAGCGGTGGCAGATCATCGCCGGGGATCTGAATTTCGACGCTCTGGAGGATATGGACCCGGACCGGCCCTATGAGAGCATGGCCCGTCGGCTGGTATACAGCTCCATGAACGGGCCCGCCTCTCACCGGATCGAGCGGGCGGCGGAGATGTGCCGCCGTCTGGATATCGACGGAGTGATCTGCTTCTGCCACTGGGGCTGCAAGCAGACGGCTGGGGCCGCGGCCCAGATTAAGAGCGGTCTGGAGGCGGCGGGGTATCCCACGCTGCTGCTCAACGGCGACGGATGCGACCGGCGAAACACCCCGGAGGGACAGATCATGACGCGG
>JAEEGL014783248.1_pt1 | contig 18414 bp, 9 predicted proteins | sample 9134231 | NCBI WGS metagenome assembly JAEEGL01 (sample SAMN16246548, study PRJNA631951) | gut metagenome | biome: gut microbiome; feature: rumen; material: fiber-attached | host: Bos | place: Iran: Karaj | collected 2018-10 | reverse complement strand
GGATTCGTTTCATTCTTCTGGTCATTAAAAATTTATTACGTTGAATCGCGGAGACTCTGACCCCAGTTTTTTCTTTTATGTATCTTATTTAGATTTAGAAGAAGGTGTATTATAAAATAAAACAAAAAATATGAAAAGGGTAATTTAAGGAATCATGGGGTTCTGTGCGATATTATTGTTTGAATAACTACAAATTCTATTTATGGAGTAATTGCATAATAGCCTGCTGGAGGATATTGTCGATGAACTCGTCGTAATCTAAGTGGAACTTGTCGCAGAAACGGCGATAGGCAGGGTGGGATTTTAACTGCCCTGCATATTGCTGCATCTCTGTGATTGCCAGATGACGATATTGAACAGGGTTGTCGGCTCGAAAGAGCTGATGGCGTCGGGCTATGCGGAGAAAATCGCTGAGCAGCCCGTCACGAACTTGCTGGATGTCATACTCGAAGATGGAAATCTGCATAATGTAATCATATTATAATAATAAGGTGTGGAACTGTGTTCCATCTCTGGTCGGGTCTGCAATGCCTCAGAAACGATGGAAACAGTCCACACCTATTTAGGGGTGCTACTGAATCTCAATACATCATCAACGAAACGAACCTGGGTAACAACAGGAACACGGTGAGGAAATACTTGTGAAAAGTCGTACGTTACTACGTTTTTAATACAAATATTTGTTAAAACGCGGGCAAAGCGTCGGCGGTATATAGATTATTTTGTATTTTTGCATAATCAAAAACAAACCAAAAGAGAAACAATATCTTTATGAAACGGATTTTTTGCTTTTTGGCCTTTATACCATTGCTTTGCGGGGCGCAGGAGGCACAGTCGCAGACCGATGTTCAGCGTGCAGCGTTGCAATCGCAGAATGGAACATGGGAGGCGACGCTGGACAAATGGGCGACGCAGCCGTTTTCCTACAGTGTGGCGGCACCTGACGGCAACTACCGCGTGACGGTGACGCTGGGCAACAGGAAGCGGGCTGGCGAGACGGTGGTGCGTGCTGAGAGCCGTCGCCACTATTACGACGTCGTACAAACGAAGAAGGGCGAGTACAAGACGGTGACATTCATGGTGAACAAGCACTCGCCGCGCATTGACGACAAGACGAGTGTCAAGCTGAAGCCGCGCGAGGTGGGTTATAAGAACTGGGACGACTCGCTGACCATTTCGTTCTGCGGCCCTGCGCCGGCGGTGAAGAGCATCAAAATAGAGCGCACTGAGGTTCAGCCAGAGTCGACGCCCACCACGGTTTACCTTTGCGGCAACAGCACGGTGGTGGATCAGGAGGACGAGCCGTGGGCATCGTGGGGACAGATGATTACGCGATGGTTTGACGACCAGGTGGTGTTTGCCAACTTTGCCGAGAGCGGACTGTCGTGTACGTCGTTCCTGGCTCAACGCCGACTGGACAAAATTCTCAGCCGTCTGAAGCAGGGCGACTACGTCATCATAGAGTTCGGCCACAACGACGAGAAGGAGAAGAATGCGGGCGATGGTGCGTGGTACAGCTATTCGCGGAACCTGAAAATCTTCGTCGACCGCGTACGTGAGAAAGGCGGGAACATCATTTTCTGCACCCCGACGGCACGACGGTTCTTCGATGACAACGGACACATCAAGAACACGCACGGCGACTATCCTGAGGCGATGAAGGCCGTAGCACGACGGGAGAACGTGCCGGTAATTGACCTGACGAAGATGTCGACCACTTTCTACGAGGCATTGGGCGTGGAGGGATCGAAACATGCACTGGTCCACTACCCTGCCAACACGTTCAAGGACCAGCCGAAGGCACTGGCGGACAACACCCATTTCAACCCCTACGGTGCGTGGGAGATAGCGAAGATGGTGGTCATGGGACTGAAGCAGATACAGTCGCCACTCACTGACCATCTGCGTCCTGAGTGGCAGGACTTCGACCCAGCGCGTCCCGACAACTACGCTGAATTCGTCTGGCACATGTCAGGCTCAAGTAATACACTAAAACCCGACGGAAACTAATATGAAGAGATTTGCATTTAAGATGTACCTGAAACCAGGTTGTGAGAAAGAGTACGAACGTCGCCATGCCGCCATCTGGCCCGAGTTGGTGAAGATGATCAAGGACGGCGGAGTGAGCAACTACAGCATCTATTGGGACAAGGATACCAACATCCTGTTCGGCTATCAGGAGTGTGAGGGCGACGGTAACTCGCAGGACACGGAGAACGTGGACCCCATCACGCAGAAGTGGTGGGACATGATGGCGGACATCATGGAGGTGAACGCGGACAATTCGCCCGTGACGGTACCGCTGCAGGAAGTGTTCCACTTGGATTGATTTAATTTACGACCACAGATTGCACGGATGAAACGGATTATTTGCTTTCTGGCCTTCTTACCCTTGCTTTGCGGGGCGCAGGAGACACTATCGCTGGCAGGAGCATGGGACCTGTCGTTGGGCGACTCGACGGCATACAATGACTACGTGATATTGCCGGGCTCGATGCTCACCAACGGCAAGGGCGACATGGTGACTACGAAGACGCAGTGGACGGGCTCGTTGTACGACTCCAGTTTCTATTTCAATCCCTACATGGAGAAGTATCGTCACGAGGGAGAGATGAAATTTCCGTTCTTCCTGACCCCCGAGCGCCATTACACGGGCAAGGCGTGGTACAAGCGCACCGTCTACATCCCCCAGTCGATGAAGGGCGAGCAAGTGACGTTGTTCCTGGAGCGGCCGCACATCGAGACCACCGTCTACGTTAACGGCAAGGAGGTGGGCCACCAGATGTCGCTGTCGGTTCCCCACCGCTACGACATCAGCAGGTATCTGCGTTTCGGCACGCGCAACACCATCGCCATCTGCGTGTACAACGGCATTGAGAACGTCTGTGTGGGACAGGATTCGCATAGCGTGACCGATCAGACGCAGGGCAACTGGAACGGTATCGTAGGGCGCATCGAGCTGCAGGTGGGGCCCGTCATCTGGCGCAAACGGGTCATTCCCCATCTGGAAGCCAATTTCGTGGAGATTATCGTCAACGAAACCTCCTACTTTGTGCCGTTGAAGCAGGAAGCGATACAGTGGGACGAGTTCCACCCCCAACTCTACCAGCATACCGTCTATTACGAGGGAATGCCGGTGGATGTGACTTTCGGTCTGCGTGACATCCGCGTGGAGGGCAGCCAACTGCTCATCAACGGACGACCGCTCTACCTGCGCGGCACCGTGGAGAACTGCTGCTTCCCGGAGACCGGCTATCCGCCTACTGACGAGGAAGAATGGCTGGAGGTTTTCGCCAAATGCAAGGCGTATGGCCTCAACCACGTGCGTTTCCACAGCTATTGTCCGCCCGAGGCCGCCTTTGCTGCTGCCGATCGTGTGGGCATCTACCTGCAGCCCGAGGGTCCCTCGTGGCCCAATCATGGCGTGAAGCTGCGTAACGGACAGAAAATCGACAAGTATCTGATGGAGGAGACGAAACGCATCATCGACGAATACGGTCACCATCCTTCGTTCTGCATGATGGCAGCGGGTAATGAGCCCGCCGGCGACTGGGTGGTGTACTGCAACGACTGGGTGAAGGAGATGAAGCAGTATGACCCCACGAAGATTTATGCCGGAGCCAGCGTCGGTGGCGGCTGGGCGTGGGACGACGGTTCCGAGTATCACGTAAAGGCCGGAGCACGTGGCTTGGATTGGGACAAACACGCGCCGCACAGCGACGACGACTATTATCAGCAGTTGCTCTATCCGCGTAATTATAAAAGTACGGAACCCAACCATTCGCCCATCGTGGCTCACGAGCAGGGACAGTGGTGTGCCTTCCCCGACTTCAAGGAGATTTCGCAGTACCATGGAGCCTATAAGGCCAAGAACTTCGAGATATTCCGCGACCTGTTGGCCGACAACGGAATGGCGGAAATGGCAGAAAAATTCCTGATGGCGAGCGGACGTTTGCAGACCCTCTGCTACAAGTATGAGACCGAGCGCAACCTGCGCACGAAGGACTATGCCGGTTTCCAGTATCTCAGCATCAACGACTATAGCGGACAGGGTACCGCCCTCGTGGGTCCGCTGAATGTGCATTGGCGCGAGAAAGGCTATTGCACGGCAGACGACTGGCGGCAGTTCTGCAACATCGTCGTGCCTTTGGCCAAGTTCCCCAAGTTTGTCTATACCAACGACGAGCAGCTCTCCGTCGATGTCGAGGCATACAATGCCTACAGCACTCCCTTTTCGGATGTCACCGCCACCTATGTCATCAGCAACGATTCAAATCAGATCATCAGCGACGGCACACTATTCTCAGGGCCGTTGCCTGTAGGCAAGAACATTCCCCTGGGTACCGTCGCGCTGTCGCTGGGCAACATTCAGGCACCTGCCAAACTGACGCTGACGGTACAACTCTCCCAGGTCGTCAAAAACCACTGGGACTTCTGGGTCTACCCCCAGCCCTCAGACATCTCGTCACAGCCCTCAGACATCATACATCAGCCATCAGCCATCTACGAGACGGATACCCTCGACGCCAAGGCCCTGAAAATATTAAAACAAGGTGGCGACGTGCTGCTCACGGCTGGCGGCAAGATCCGTTACGGCAACGACGTACGCCACACGTTCCTGCCGGTATTCTGGAACACGTCGTGGTTTAAGATGCGCCCGCCACATACCACGGGGGCCTACATCCAGAACACGCATCCCGTCTTCCGTGATTTCCCCACGGACGACTGGCAGAACCTGAACTGGTGGGAACTCGTCAATCGCACACAGGTGATGAACCTCGCGGAATTCCCCAAGGACTTCCAGCCCATCGTGCAACCCATCGACACATGGCACGTCTCGCGCAAACTCGGCATGCTCCTCGAGGCCCGCGTGCTCAATGGCCGCCTGCTGATGACTACCCTCCCCGTCAGCCCTCAGCCCTCAGCCATCACACATCAGCCATCAGCCATCACCCCTCAGCCATCAGCCATCACACATCATCCATCCCCCGTTGCCCGGCAGTTGCGCTACTCCATCCTCCGCTATATGGCGAGTGACGATTTCCAGCCCACGACGACTGTCTCGGTGGATGTCATCCGTCACCTCTTCGAACGTGAGGCTCCCGCAGTGAACATGTTCACCAACGAGTCGCCCGACGAACTCAAACCCAAAATCAAATAAAGCAATGAGAAAGATTTCATTATTTCTAATGATGGTCTTTGCGATCAGCATAGTCGCAAAACCAAAAGCCAAAAAGACCGTAGAAACGTGGCCCGACGGCACCGAAATGGACGCGTGGTTCAGCAATACAGCGAAGGTCGATGCAAGCACCCTCGGTCGCCAGTATGTCGTCACTGACTACGGTGTGATGATAGGCAGCAGTGAGGTACAGACGGCGCAAATCCAGGCCGTCATCGACCGCGCAGCCCAGGAGGGCGGCGGTGTCGTCGTCATTCCCCAGGGAACGTTCATGACCGGTGCACTGTTTTTCCGTCAGGGCACTCACCTCATGGTCTGCGAGGGTGCCGTGCTGAAAGGCTCCGAGCGCATTGCGGACTACCCTATCCTCCTGACGCGCATCGAGGGAGAGACGTGCAACTACTTCTCCGCCCTCATCAATGCCGACGGTCTCGACGGCTTTACCATCTGCGGCAAGGGAACCATCGACGGCAACGGCCTGCACTATTGGCAGGAGTTCTGGATTCGCCGCACGTGGAATCCGCAGTGTACCAACAAGGATGCCCAGCGACCGCGCCTCACCTATGTGTCCAACTCGCAGAACGTCACCATTCAGGACGTACACCTCATCAATTCGCCCTTCTGGACCAACCACGTCTACAAGAGCCACCATGTGCGCTATCTGGACTGCTACATCTTCGCACCCACGGAGAATGTCTACGCCCCACAGCCTAAGCGCGGCGCACCGTCGTCCGATGCCATCGATGTCGATGCCTGCACCGACGTGCTCATCGACGGCTGCTTTATGCATGTCAACGACGATGCCGTAGTGATGAAAGGCGGCAAGGGAACGTGGGCCGACAAGGACGAGACCAACGGCCCCTGCGAGCGCGTCATCATCCAAAACTGCCGCTACGGTCGCGTTCACGGCTGTCTGACGCTCGGCTCCGAGTCCATCCACTGCCGCAACATCATTCTGCGCAACTGTTACAGCGAGCGTGCCGACCGCGTGCTATGGCTGAAGATGCGCACCGACACGCCCCAGCACTACGAGTATGTCACCGTCGAGAACATCACCGGCCACTGCGGACGCTTCCTCTTCATCCATCCCTGGTCGCAGTTCTACAAGCCCGGCGACCGCAAGGACATGCCCAAGTCGCGTTGCAACAACATCACCCTGCGCAACATCCAGGTCGATACCAAGACGATTTTCGATGTCAAGACCTCCGACAAATACATCCTCGAGAACTTCACGGTCGACGGCCAGCCCCTCGACTTCAATCAATTCTCCGAGGCCACGCCCGACACCGCCCCGAAAGTCTACCTATAATGAAGAAAGAAATTCTATTTCCACGATGCGGAGCTCGCTCTTGGTATCACCACCATTCTTGGCCTTGAAGAGGTCGAGCTCGCCGGCAGCAGGCTCGGCAACTTCGACGATACCGCCAAAGGCATCCTCGTCCCTACCTGCACCACGCAGGCGGACGGTGATCTCGTTTGTCTTAACGGCCTTTTGAGGTTTCAGATGGACGTAGCCCAAACTACGCTCCGTATCGCCAGACCAGATGAGCTGACGACCGGCATAGATTTCGAGCGGATAACTGCGCAGGCGCCATCCGGTGAGTTTCAGACAGATGTCGTCGACAACGGCCTTGCGTTCCAGCTTGTAGGTAATCCACGCGGTAGAAAGGCGCCCGTCGTTCTTCCACTCTGAGAGTTCGTTGTCGTCGAAACTGCGGGAAGCATGTTCACTGTCGTAACCGGCTTTTGCACTGACGATGCGTATGGTGCGGGTCTGCTCCGTATACGAGGGAGTGAGCGGTGTTTCGCCACGATTCAAACGGCAGGGAAGCGTCAGGGCGGGTGACTCGTTGGCAGGACTCGTAAGCTTACTGGCAACAGTGATATAGGCGGGTTTCACCCCTTCGGCATAAGCGGAGAGATGGATGTCGCCGGCATTCACCGTCGTACGTACCAGCACGCGATTGACACCGCACTCTACGGGCAGGTCGATAGTCCCCACATAGTTGTCAGACACATTCTTCGTGGCAGCAGCGTCAAGCAGTCCGGCAGGACGGTTGTCGTCCGGACGCTGCATCTCCTTGTTGTTCCGTGTGCCGATGCCGCCAATCCATTTGCCCTCGCCCCACATGTCGAAATGGACCATGCGATCATCAAGGGGACAGCGACGGCCCTGACGATCAACGACTTCTACCTGGAAGAGCACCATATCGGCACCGTCGGCCTTGGTACCCTCAGGATTCTCCATGGCGGTGAGACGCAGCTGATAGGGTTCACCGGCTGTCTCCAACTGATAGCGGCTACCGTCGGAAGCAACTGCCTCCAACGTCCCTGACTCGCAGTGAACATCGTCGAAGGTATAGAGGAAACGGTAGCTCTGACGTCCATGCCCTAACGAGCGACCATTGAGGAACAGTTCCACATCGTCGGCAGTAGAGACGACGTAGACGGGCTTCACTGTGCCGGCGGGGTAGTTCCAGTGACCGATGATGTACGTCTGCCGGGCTTCGTTGTCCACCCATCCGTTCCACATCACCTGATGAACGTAGAAGGCATCCTTCGGAATACGCATGGCATCGACAACACCACTCGTGCGGTAGTTAGACTCGCCACGATGGTGGGTATTCGTATCGCTGAACACAATCTTCACGCCGCCTGACGACACACGCGTGCCGGTGCCGGGACGCTCCAACCAGTAGTCATACCAGCGGCGCACCAGTTCGACAGCCAGTTCATCCATATTGTGATTGTACTCCTTGGCGGGCTTGCCACGATAGAGCGGGCCGTCGCCCTCCTGATGGTAGGGATAGCTCCACGCGTCCCAATACTTGCGCAAGCCCTCGTCGCGACAGTATTCCATAGCCCACATAGGGTGCTTCTTCGACTTGTTGATATACAGCATCTCGCCACCATATTCCGCCTCGTCGATATCCAACATCTCGCGGCTGCCGATGGCGCGGCCGCCATAGGGGTCGTATTGGTCGCGAATCGCCTTCATTTCCAGCATGTGCTCGCGCGAAATGCTCTCGTTGCCGCTCTCGTAAAACAGGATGCTGGGATTGTTGCGGTTGTAGATGATAGCATCGCGCATCAGCGCCGTACGCTGTTGCCAACGCGGTCCCTCCACATCCTTTTCGGCATCACCGGCAGGCATGGCCTGAATCAGTCCCACACGGTCGCACGACTCAATATCCTGCTTCCACGGCGTGACATGCATCCACCGCACCAGATTGCCGTTCGACTCAACCATCAGGCCGTTGCTGTAATCGCTGAGCCAGGCAGGAACGCTAAGCCCTACCCCAGGCCATTCGTTCGACGTACGCTGGGCATAGCCATGTACCATCAGCACACGGTCGTTGAGCCATATCTTACCCTCGCCGAAACGCGTCTTGCGGAAGCCGGTGCGCGTAAGCACGCGGTCAATGGTTTCCCCATCGGCAACCAGTCCCGTCTCAACGGTATACAAGTAACCATATCCCCACGACCAGAAATGGAGACCGTCGACCTGTTGTTGTGCGCTGACCATTCGTGTTTCGCCAGGCTGCATGGTGACAGGTTCACCATGAAAGCGCGCCACCTCCTGTCCGTCTATGTCGAGCAGCTTCACGCAGAAGGTGAAGGAACGCGGCCGTGAGTCCTCGTTTCTCACCTGTGACTCGGCATGGATGACGGCCTTGCGAGCAGTCACGTCGAAGTCGGTGGCATAGACGTACGTTCCCGTCGTTCCGAGGTTCGAATACAGCGGCAGTGTCTGGTAAAGCTTGTCGGTGACGTGCAGCCACACGTTCTTGGGGATGCCGCCATAGTTGGCGTTGAAGTTGCGGTCGTTCCACTGGTAACGGCTGTCGTATTCGCGTGAGCGGTAGGTCCAGCTGTTGTCGCAACGCACGGACAGCACGTTCGTACCTGCTACGACATACGGTGTCAGGTCGAAACCGCAGGCCATCACGCCATTTTCGCTATATCCGAGGTGGTGACCGTTTAAGTAGAAGTCTGCACCCTGGCGCACACCTTCAAACTCGACAAAGTACTTCTTGACGTTCACAGCGGCACTTTCCACAGTGAATGTCTTGCGATACCAGCAAACCGTATCTGTCAGGTCTACAATGTCTTTCCTGAACGCCTCGCTGCCGTTGAAGGCGTATGGCAACGTCACCTGTTGCCACTGCGAGTCGTCATACGCGGGCTGCGCAGCCTCCGTCATATCGCCTACGGCCAACCGCCACCCGCCGTTAAAATTCCATTTGCTACGCACTGCACCACCTGCTGCCGCCATACAGGTCGCCATCAGGATAACACTCAAAAGAACCTTTCGCATATTTTACTTGATGATGAGTTTCTTTCCGTTTTGGATATAAACGCCCTTCTTCGTCGGAGCGTCTGCGAGTTTGCGTCCATCGAGCGTGTACCACGCGTCAACCGAATGATGAATTGTGAATTGTGACTTATGAATTGGAACGACTCCCGTCGAGCCACTGCCCTGGAACGAATCGATGAAGTCCGGCAGGTAGTAACCCAGATGGGGTGGTTGGTTATACGCCACATTCTGCCAGGCAACGGCCAAGCGATAGGTGTGGTCGTGCATCAGCGTCGGCACACGGTAGTCGGTGGGTGTAATGGTGGTGAAGATGTTCAGCGCATCATTGCTGGAACTCCTAAGAATGAGCTCCTCACGCCAGTCACCGAAGATGTCGGCGGAGAGGTTCGGCGTCGCCTTCGTACCATTGTTCGATTGTCCCGTAATATTCGAGGAACCAACACCCAAGTTGGAACCGCCATATTTCGAGATGGTGGTATTATCCAACAGCTCGTCCAGCGCGTCACCATCCCAATAGATGCGGAAGTTCATGGAAGGTTTCGTGCTGGCAGCCTGCGTACCCGAAATGGCATTGTAGGGATTCTGGTTTCGGCTGTTACTGTCGAAACCGCCATACGACGACCAGAACTCATAGCCACGCGTGGATTCCACGATGTCGGCAGCCAGTCCGCGACCATTGTCCTGTCCTTTCTGTCCGCCCTTCCAGATGATTTCACCCGTGGCAGCGTCGTGCATATCCCACGCATATTCGCCCTTCTCTTCGTGTACGTCAAACAGTTCCAGTCCCGGGCGGTCGGGATTCAGGTCGCCTAAATGGATGGCGTCACCATGACCGAAACCGACGCAGTACAGCAACCGTCCGTCGTTGTCGAGTGCCGCCGAACCCCAGATGATCTCGTCGCAACCGTCACCGTCGACGTCAGCCACCGAGAGGTTGTGGTTGCCGTTGGCATACATCGTCTTTCGCGTAGTATGACCCGACGTGCTCGCCATGCCCTCCAACCGCTGTTCGTTGCCGTCGGCGTCCATCAGCCGGTAGGAATCCATCTTGTCCGAACTGTGCAGCCAGCGTGTCTTCAGCTGACTGCCGTCGAAGTCGACCGCCCACAGATAAGCGAAGGTGTAGTATCCACGACAGAACACGCCGCTGGGACGCTGGTCGGGTCCTGCCAGATAAGCCACGCAAGCCAGATAGCGCTCACCACGATTGCCGTAGTCGCCTTTGTCGTTTTTGCCGCTGCGGTCGTCCCAGTTAAAGGTTCCCGCAGCCTCGCTCAGCTCCGCCTTGGCATTGCGGTTCGGATAGTAAGCAATGGTATGGATGGCCGCTCCCGTCTCGCCGTTGAACACCGTCAGATATTCTTGTCCGCCATTGATGCGACCGGCCGCCGTGCGCCAGTCCTTCGTGTTATCGGCAGCCTTGATGTTGTCGTCCGTCGCCGCCTGGTTTACGTAGTTGCCTTGTCCGTCGATGGAGCCCGGAGCCGTCTTGCACATCAGTTCGGCACGACCGTCCTTGTCGAAGTCGTACACCATAAACTGCGTATAATGCGCACCAGCACGGATATTTACGCCGAGGTCGATGCGCCACAGCTTTGTGCCGTCGAGCTTATAGCAGTCCAGGAAGACGTTGTCCGTCTTGTCGCTCTGCGAATTGTCCTTTGAGTTCGACGGATCCCATTTGACGATGATTTCGTACTGTCCGTCACCATCCACATCGCCTACTGAGCAATCGTTGGGCGAATACGTTCCGCCCAAAGCGCCTGCGGCAGGCTTGTCCAAAGGCAGCTTCAGGTAATAGTTCGTCCAGGGCGCCACCTCAGCAGACGTTTCTACAGCCGTTCCGTTCTGGTAGGTCACCACCTGGAACCTGTCGTCGGCAGTGGCCGTAATGCTATCGACTGACGTCGCACCACTGATGTCGTCCTTCAGCGTCTCACCGTTCTTCAGCAGCGCGAATGTCGTGTTTGTGTCGTCCGTTCCCAGCATTCGCCAGCTGGCAAAATACTTAAAGCCTTTTCCCTGAGGATACCTGACGACCACCAGTCCGCGGTCCAGCTTCTCCATCTGGCTCTCGGGTGTGTCGCCGGGTGTCTGTGCATAGCCCGTCAGCGTCAGGGCGCACAGCAAAATAGTTAAGAGTCGTTTCATTGTTTTGGTTGTTTGACGTTTGATTCTTATTGTTTAATTCTGATTCAAATTTTGTAGAATTTCCGCACGAAGTGCGCTTTACTTAATCACTACCTGTTTACCATTCATGATGTACACGCCTTTCTGCGTCGGCTTACCCTGGAGTTTGCGACCATCGAGCGTGAACCATCCAGCCTCATTGTCAATTGTGAATTGTGAATTATGAATTGGAACGATTCCCGTCACGGGCTCATTCGTCACCTTCAGCACACCCTCGGCCTTCAGCAGATTGGTGGTATCCCAATAGAGGCCCTCAGGCAGTTCGGGCAGATTGACGACCGCACCGTTGTCCTGTAGCGCACCCACCTTCCACAACGTGATGCGGTCGCCTGCCTTCAGTGTTCCATTCAGCGTGATGTCGATGGGGCCGCTGATGACCATCAGATGTTCCACCTCGAAATAGGAATTGGTGATGGTACCCTTTATCTTCCTGATGTCCAAGGCGATATGTTTCACGGTCGTCTTGCCTCCTCCGCTAATGAACGACTTATCCGTCAGCGTGCCTATCGTGACGTCCTTGCCGTCGTTAAAGAAGTTACCAATGACGGTGGCCTTGCCCAAACCGTACGAATTGTTCCACTGCAACGAGGGTTCGTACGAGCCTGTCTTCGTGTTCTGGAACTTCAGGATTCCCTCAAACTGACTCCAGTCGCCCTGCATGTTACAACGCACGCTGGTCACGTTGACCGTCAGTTGTCCTGAGCCCGTCAGCTTGCCCTTATAGTCACAACGCGAATCCAGCGTCCACGTGGCCGTACTGCCTTCAGGCACCTCGACATTGGCATTGTTAGTCGAATAGCTGTAGATGTCGTTGGGGTCCTTCAGCGCGCCACCGTTCAACACAACCTTGCTTGGATATGCGTGAACAGCATTCCGTTCACCGCCCTGCACGACACCCGCGTTCACAACAAGCGTACCATAGCTTGGCGCACCGTTCGCAACCAGCGTACCATTGCCCGCCTTGGTCAATTCCTTTTTCGAGCCACTGATAGCGGCATTCAACGTCAGTTGTTTACCTGCGGCCACTTCCACCATACCGTTGCCGTCACCAATACTCACAGGTTGAGAGGTCACCATCGTCTGGCTCACGGCCAGCGTACCGCCGTTCAGCGTAATGGTATTGTCCACACCGCCCAACGCACCGAATTCCGCACCGTCGCTATTGGCCAGCGAACCGACGATGAGCTTACCATCCTCGATGGTCGTTCCGCCTGTATATTTGTTCACGTTGTTGATGGTGACACTACCCGACCCTTTCTTCGTCAGCGAACCGTCGCCAATGATGCTGCCTTCACCGTCGACGGTGAAGTTCTTCTCACTGTTGTCAAACGTCACGCTGGCAGGCTTCACCTCGCCAACAATATTTATCGCCGTATTCGTAGCGGCATCGTTGAACGTCACGTTGTCGCCCGACACGAAGAAGTCCTTATTGCCATCCAACACGAAGTTCTCGGCATTAGCCAGATCCCAGATGCCGTCCGTTCCGCCGTCCCAAACCACATCGGCAGGGTCGCGCAAGGCAGCGACATTCAGCGACAGCTTACCGCCGTCGTTGGTCAGCGAATATTTCTGTCCGGCAATACCTTCTATGATGATGTCGCTGACGTCGCCTTCCACCTCGCCGACCGTCATGAGTTCGTAGCTGCCTGCTGCCAGCGTCGTCGTGCCATCAGCATTGTGCGTTACGATCTGGATAACAGGAGCGTCATACTGCGGGCCGTTCTGCCAGTCCTTCTTCCCGATATGCAGCTTCGTGACTTTCAGCTGGTCTGTCGTACTGTCTGCAAACACGTCGAACACCACACGCGAGCCAAAACCCAGCGTCAGGTCGGACACCGTAACGTTGCCCGCCTTCTCCGTTGTACCAATGGCTATCGTGGCGTTATAGTCTGCCGTGATGCCACCTTTGAACTGTCCGCCGTCCGACTCCAGTGCGGTGTGGCGGTTCAGCCACAGGGAACTGTTCTCCAGCGTGCCGTTGAAGCGCAGCGTACCGCCCCAGACTTCCGTCCGACCCGTGTATTTTTCCACCACGTTGGGCAGAACGAGGATTCCGTCGCCCTGCTTCACCAACCGCATATCACCGGCAAAGGCACCGCCCGTCAGGGTGTGGGTGTAGTAGGTATAATCGATGTTGTCGTTACTGTCGTGACCCTGCACCCATGAGGGGGTATTGTCAAAGAAGATATAGGGTGATGCACCGTCGCTGACACTGACAGTCATGTCGTTGGGCTCGCAAGTGATGACAGCGTTATCAGTCGTTGTAAAGTTGCCACCATTAGCTATCTCCTTGCGGCCCGTCATGGTCAGTGCGGGGGGAGCCTGGGTGATACCCTCTACCTCACCGACGAAATAGCTTACGTGTGGCGGCTGGTTGTAGCCGCACATCTGCCACACCATCGCCTGACGATACTGGTGGTCGTGCCACAGTGTGGGAATACGCCACTCGGTGGGCATCGTGGTGGTATAGATGCGAATCTTGTTGTCCGCCGTGCGGGCAATAATCTCCTCGCGCCAGTCGCCGAACAGGTCACCCTGATAGCAGGGCGTTCCCTTCGTGTCGTTGTTGGTCAATGAACCCGTCAGTGTCTCTATCTTGCCCTTACCATATTTATAGATGGCAATGGCCGTATTCTTGCCGCTCGAATAGTCCTGCGTCTCGTCACACAGGTCGCCGTCCCAATAGATGCGGAAGTTCTGCGTCACGTCGCTCGGTTTCGCTACAGGCAGCGGACCGTTGATGACCGAACTGATCAGGTTCGGGTCGCGGCTCGAAATGCCCTGACAGCCGGGGAAGTCGTCGGTGAAGTTGCCCATCATGGCGCGTCCGTCATCGTCGCCAGCCTCATAGCGGTAGTATATCTTCGACGTCGTGGCGTCACGGTAGTTGTTGCCCGGACGGTCTTCGTTGCAGGCAAAAAGCTCCTGTCCGTGTATGTAGGGATTGAAGTCGCCGACGTGATGTGCATCACCGTGACCCAAGCCCGTCGTCGACAGTCCGTGGCCGTTGTCGTCGATGACCATCGAACCGAAACATATCTCGTCACGGCCGTCCCAGTCGACGTCAGCCACGCTATAGTTATGGTAGCCCTGCCCATACCACGGCGAGCCGGGCGTATTGTTATTCCAGCGCCAACGTACCGTCAGTTCGTGGGTCGCGGGATTCACGTCCAGCGCTATCATCTTGTGGCGCGTATAGATGCCGCGAGCCAGGAAGATGCTGGCTTTACGACCGTCCAGCACGGGAGCTCCGAAGAAATGCTTCGTCGAGCGGTGGCCGTAGCCGTCGCCCCACGCTGCGTTCAGGTCGGTCTCGCCGTCCTCCAGTCGTTTCAGCGGATATTCCATTACTTGATAGGGCTTGCCAGTCTCGCCGTTCATATATACCAGGTATTCTGCACCCTCGTGCATAAACCAGTTCGTACCGCCGCCCGTGGCGCTGCGGTAGTTCTTCGTGGCGTCACCAATGACCTGCGTCGTACCGTCTGCCAGGTGTATCGTCGTACCATCTGCCGCGCGTATCACCGCCTCGGCCTTGCCGTCTTCATCCCAGTCGTAGGCCACAATATTCTGCTCGTTGTTCTGGAAGTCGCCCATATTCGGTCCGAAGTCCAGCCACCACAGCTTCTTGCCGTTCAGCTTGTACACCTCGACGATGGAATATTCGCCGTTGTATCCTTCCTTCGGATAGCTGGCCTGTATCTCGCTCAGGTTGTCGAACTTCAACAGGATTTCCAGCTCACCGTCACCGTCCACATCGGCACAACACGCGTCGTTAGGTACATACGTCGACGTCAGCGCACCGTGGTCGGGCGTAATCTCCAGATACTTCTGCGCCCAGGGCGTCACCTCCTTGCTGGCTTCCTGTTCGGCACCGCGCACCACGGCCTTCACCGTGTATTTGCTGCCATCCGCGCCTGCCGCGTCGGTATAGTTCGACACGCTCAGTCCTTCGGCAATCTTCACGCCGTCGCGATACAGGTTGTACGTCACGTCGTAATACTCCTCAGCCAGTATGCGCCACGAGCAGTACACGCCCTCAGTGGTCTTGATGGCTACCAGTCCTCGGTCCAACACGTCCGTCTTGCGCTGTGCTCCGACGCTCAGCGTTGCTATCATCAGGATAGCCAGGAAAAACAATCTCTTCATATATAAATTGGGAATTATGAATTGCTTAATTATGAATTATTCCTTCTTGGCGTTGTCCACGAAATAGTTCACGCCATTGTTCACCATATCGTATTTCACACCGTCACAATTCAGCTCCGTCACGTCCATGCTCATCGACAACTCGTCGTAGGTCGTGTTCGCATATAGCATACCTTCCATCAGCGCATCCACCTTATAGCTCTTGCCGTCCACCGTCACCGTGAATACCAGGTCCGTCGGCTTCATGTGCAGATGGCTGTTGCTACCGGCAACGGTCATCAGGTCGAGGGTGGCCGTAAACGCCACGCTGCCTGCCGATTGCTCCGCCTCGTCCAGTGCTGCACCCGTAAAGATACGTTCCAGGATAGGCCTCACCGGCAGATACTTCATCGTGAAATTATCGTCAACTATCAGGTAAACCTTCTGGGGAACGTTGTCAACCAGGATATTGCCGACATACGTCCCTTTGATGGAGTTAAACACCTGCTGGGCGTCACTTTCGTCCATGTCCGTCGTTGACTCCGAACAGCCCAAACAGCATACCAAAGTCAGTAAAAATAATATCTTTTTCATTTGTCGTAGTTTGATTTCGCCTGCAAAGGTACGAATAAGCGAATGAAAAACCAAATTTATTTGAGTTTTTCTGAGCGAGAGTACCTTCTCGCGAAGCGAAAAGTACGAATAAGTGAGAGCTCGCGAAGCGAAAAGTACAAATAAGCGAGCGAAAAATTACAAAAAAAAAGAGCCCATAGGGATTTTCCCTCTACAAATAGGGCTTTCCCCTTTGCCATTTCACACTTTTGCAGTAATTTTGCCCACAAAAACAAGAACAACCCCATCTATAACGACAAGGAAGACCGCGTGTACTTCGTGCAAATCAAGAACAAGACTGCCGACACCATCAACATCACTCAACCGCGCCTCACTGGTGAAGAAAAATACAGCATCACCAGCTGGCTCCCCCTATATTAATAAGTGCCACTTCTCGGAAAATAAGTGGCTCTTATTCAGAAATAAGTGGCACTTATTCAGAAATAAGTGGCACTTATTGAGGGAACAAAAGCCTCGCACAGGGTGCGCTTCATCACCTTACGGGCTGAACGGCGCTCTGCTCCCTAATCGTTGGGCACGATTCAAGCAATGTCGACCCGACATTGGCGGGCAGAGTGGCGGACAGCAGGGAAGGTGTTGGCGTAGTGCCTTAGGTAAAAGAATCCCCACAGCCAATGAGACTGTGGGGATTTATTATGAGTTTGTTCACGTTCGGAAATAAGAGCGAGCTCTCATTTCACTCACTTAACCACGAACTTTTTGCCCTGCTTGATGTAGATACCCTTCTTCAGAGTAGTTACCTGGACACCATTCAGGTTGTAGATAGGAGCGTTGTGGTCAGAAACGATCTGGTTGTAAGGAAGCGTCTCGATACCAGTAGGATTCTTTGACTTGAAGATGTCAATGCGAGTGATAGCAGTATCGATACGATAGAGACCGAAAATATCGGTTCCCTTCAGAACGAGAGCCTGACCATCCTTAGCAGCAGAACCATTAATCTGCTGGTTAGCATTTGCAACAGCAGTACCCAGGTTCATAGCCAGATACTGAGTCTTACCTTCAGCGGGTTTAGTTCCCACAGGGAATACGGGGTGCTCAGAAGTGGAACCATAATCGCAAATCAGGTAGACCATATAGAAGTCGTTATCTGTCAAGCCGTCGATGCCGATGTTACCAACAGCATAGTTGATAGAGGTGCCATCGTCAGTCTTTGTACCTGTGTTAATCAAACCGATGTTGTAGTTCACCTTCAGACCTGCTACGTCGCTACCGTCAGCAACACTCTCGTCAGCCTGACCGGTGTACCAAGTATACATAGGAGCAAAGATGGTTGTAGCAACTTCCTTGGTGAGGGTAGAGGGCTTCAGATAGAAGCGACGTATAGGCTCAACAATCTCACTGGCATTCTCGGGACCATAGACTACATAAGTGTCAGACTTTGGTGTGCCATCTTCGTTGAATTCACCATTCTCGATACCGAACCACAGGCGCTTTCGGCCAGTCCAGTTGGTTTCACCTTTCGTATCGGAAGACTGTAACGGATCAATCTCAGTAAAGCCCTTAGCAATCAAATCGGCCTCACTCAAATGCTGGAGGTCAATAGTCTGGTCAATAGCAAACTCAGTGTTGTTTTCAAATGTTACGGTTGTCTCTCCGAAACCATAGGCATGAGTGGTAACAGTCAAGGTTCCCTGTGTTTCAGCTGCATATACAGCACCGCTGGCAACCTCACCAGTGGACTTGTCACCATTGCTGTATTCCCATGTCAGGGTAATGTTAGGCTGTGTGGGAACGGTGGTGTTGTCAACCGTCATCTTCATTGACTTGCCGAAGCCTTCGCTCACCTTGATGACTTCAATAGCAGCAGCTGGCAGAGGAATAATCTCAGCAACAACGTCGTAAGTTACGTGCTCAGAAGTAGCCGTACCTGCCTCGGTCCAAACCTCCAGTGTGCCAGAAGTCTCAGTGACATATCTGTAGGGGCTCTCGACAGCGGTGTCTTCAACGCCTTCGGTCTTCTTGACAT
>JAEEGL011299241.1_pt1 | contig 18414 bp, 17 predicted proteins | sample 9134231 | NCBI WGS metagenome assembly JAEEGL01 (sample SAMN16246548, study PRJNA631951) | gut metagenome | biome: gut microbiome; feature: rumen; material: fiber-attached | host: Bos | place: Iran: Karaj | collected 2018-10 | reverse complement strand
TGTTTCTTATCTTTGCTAATTGCCATAGATAGAAATCTCCTTTTGGTATTAAGTTTTGTAGCCAGAATGTTAAAATCTTCCCTTTCGGGCAGAAAACGTCACCAATATACAAGAAATATTTTCCTCGGTGGCATGATTAAGCGTAAACACCGCCACTGTCTTTGGTAACTGTGCTAGATTATATCAAGAAATTAACTAAAAATCAAGAATTTTATAAAAGCATCAAGCTCATGTATAATAATGGTAGAAGAAAGCGAGGTGTTATTTTCTTTATGAGAAGATTTAAGTTTAAAAAAGTCTTTTCCGTGTTGGCTTGTTGTGTTTTTGTGGCCTCCGGAGTGATTTTGCCTGTGAACTATGCGTTTGCTATAACCGAAGCGCAGCTAGATAAGTACGCCGAGGCGGGTGTGATTTTCTACGAGCCGGATGACACTGGTAGCAGGACCGGTAGTGAATGTGTTGGCGAGAGCGAAGCCAAAGTGAGCGGCACGACCGCCAAGGAAAAAGTTTGGTCAGGATTGAAGTCGCTCGGTCTTTCGGACGAAATTACGGCTGGCATTATGGGCAACATGCAGGGCGAGAGTGGTTTCGGTCCAACTCGTTATGAGAGCTCGCATCGTAGCGAATGGGAAACCTTCGACTGGGAAAACGATCCAGCACGCGCACATGGCGTGGGCTTGATTCAGTGGTCTGGCGGTCGCCGCGTCAAGATGTTTAAATATATGCGCGAAAAAGCTTCTTCTCTTGTCGATAATTATCTAAAGAAACCGGTAGAATATGGCCCGTTGCGCGGCAATGAATTCATTGAGAAAACTGGCAACAGTAAGGATGTGACCGATCCGTTCTTTGCGCATGAGCTCGATTTCTTGATTCAGGAGATGAAAGGTAGTAAATGGTATTCCAAGGTCTTTAACGAGACGACCGTGCAAGGTGCGGCGGTGCGTTTCTCTGTAAACGTGGAAGGTTGCGCTAAGTGTGTGGATACTTCTTCGCAGAGTGTAAAAAATCGTATCGCGATGGCGCAAGCTATTTATGACGAGTTCCACGGCAAAACGACTTTCACCTCTTCGGTGAAATTGACTAAGGATAATGAAGAAGAAACGGAAGAAGAGGAAGAGGAGCAGACTGGTTGTTATAGCGGCGATGAAGCTTCCCTGCAAGCGTTGGTGAAGTTGTGGGCGTGGCCAGAAACAGACCATCAGCCAAACGAGCAACGTAAGCCAGAATATATAGAAGGTATCAAAAAGTCTAGTTATGTCGGCGGCGGTGGTTGCTCGGGCAAGCCTTGTGCTGCTACTGGATGTGCGGGTGTAGACTGTGGCGGTTTCGTGCATTCGGTTGTGCAAGTGAGTGGCTGGGATCCGAAGTATCCGGGAGGCATTGTGAGCACGCAACAAACGGCGTTAGCGAAACGGTCGGACTGGGAGGATGTTTGGCAGTCGGTAAAAAGTAATGCCGATATGAAAGTTGGCGATGTGTTAATTTGCGGCAGCAAAAGCCCGTATAAGCGTGAAAACTGTAATAGCGGTCACGTGGTGATTTATGTGGGTAAGATTGATGGTTTCCCGAGCGAAATCGCATCAGCATCGTGGTGTACGCGCGCTCCATCCGCATCGAAACGAGGTAATGCAATGTATTATATTAATCAGGGTTATTCTGTATACAGGAAGATAAAATAATGGAAAGAACTCAAATTAATAAAAAAGGCCTGCTCATATTTATCGCATTGATGGCAGTGGTGTTGACGGTAGTTGTCATCTCGGTAATTAACAATGTGAACCCGGGCTCAAAAATGATTATACAAGACGAAAACACCAAGGAATTTACGTCGCGTGATTTAACGAGGGTCGAAAACTCGGTCGTAGATATTCTAAAGAACAACTATGGCTACACCGTGGATGAAGCCAAGAAGTTAAAGATCGAACTTCGTGATGTTAAAGCAGAGACGATTGATGACGCAAAGATGTTGTATTTCTTGATTGATGTCGTCGATTTGAAATTAACATTTGATGCGTCGATGCAGTCTGGCTTGGACGGCGAATATGTCTATTTGGGCTGCCCGTCACCAGAGAAAATGCTGGACAAGAACGTATTTTGCAAAGCTTATGGCGGCGAATCGACAGTCAACTGGACGTTAGAAGATAAGCTACCATTTACAGGCTTGATGAATGACACTTATCCTGTCGAGATTGATTTGTTCCATGATGGTACGAGTTCGGATTTGGATGTGGGCGTGTTGGTTTGCAATGAGTTGAAGCCAGACGTAGAAGACGTAAAGAACTATGTGCGCGAATGGATTAAGGGTCAAACTGATGTTAGCGCCACAATTTACCCAATTAGCGTAACTTACTTCGATTGCGAAGGCACGGAAATTTAGTAGTGATACGGATAATTGCGGGTGGCAAAAAGCACCCGAGTTGGTTGGTTGCGGTCTGCGAAGAATACGAGAAGCGTCTGCGGAAGCCATGGACGATTGAGTGGCAGTTCGTGGACGAAGACAAGCTGCCGGAGCGGGTGGCGCGGCTGGATCGCAATGAATTCGTGATATTGCTCGATGAGCATGGTAAGATTTTAAGTTCGCCGGAATTATCGGCCACACTAAAGACGCCACTCGAGACGGGACGCGATGTGGTACTGGTAATTGGTGGCGCTTATGGCCACTTCCCGCCGGAGATGGTAGAGCGAGCCAACGTGGTTTGGAGTTTGTCGAATTTAGTGTTCCCACATCAGATTTGTCGATTAATTGTGACGGAGCAAATATATCGCTCGCAGGAAATCTACCTCGGGCACTCCTACCATCACGCTTAAGCATTGAAATTTACTGAAAAATATGGTATAATTAGACTATGGCAAATGCTTTGGACTACATTAAAGAATACGGTCATCTGTCTTTTTCGCGCAAAGCATTTAATGATATTGATAATATTCTCTTTTGTCTTCTAAATTACGTTGATTATTCGAATACTTGCATTAATGAAGGCAACCATACGCTCGAGGAAGTTGGCAAAGAGTTCCTGGCGACGCATACGCAGAAGGAAATGCACAAGATTGGCTTCGCGCAGGAAGAAGCATATTTGGCGTTGAAGCTGATGGTAAAATCCGAGCGCTATCGCAACGTCGTGGTAGAAGATTATATCTATGAAGCGACACGCGAGATGATGTTTAGCGTGCTAACTTTTCATTTGACGAAGAACCTAGATTATATTGCCTTTGAGGGCACCGATGAGTTGGTGTGCGGTTGGCGCGAAGATTTCGAGCTCTCCTGCTCTTTCCCGGTGGAGTCGCACTTTAAGGCCCGTGATTATTTGATTCGTCACATTGATCCGTGGGATGTTAAAAAGAAAGTCATCGTTGGCGGCCATTCTAAAGGCGGTAATCAGGCATTGGTCGGTTCGATGTTCCTCGATAAGCGTCGTATTGCGAAGATTGAAAAGATTTACAACAACGATGGCCCAGGCTTGCGTCCAACGGAATTCCATTCGAAGGAATTTGAGATTCTAAAAGATCGTTACGTGCACCTTGTGCCACATTCTACGGTGGTGGGTGCGATGCTGCATCATACTAATTACGTAGTCGTAAAGTCAGATAAAGAAAACGTAATGTCGCATGCTCTGTTGTCGTGGCAGACGAAAGGCGATAAGTTTGTGTTGTCACCACGTTCTGAGATGAGTTTGGAAACCGAGCGACGTTTGTTGATTTGGTGTGATTTGCATGGCGACGAGGACCGCAAAAAGATTCTCGAAGCAGTGATGGGCTCGATTGAGAACAGTAATATTAAACTCACGAATAGTATCGTGAAGCCAAAAAACATCATCAAGCTAATCAAGCAAAGCAAAAAGATTGACAAAGAAACGCGCGACTTGGTGATTGATTTGATTAGATTTGTCGTGCTAAAACGCGGTAACGAAAACTAGTTACTCGATGTGTTTGGTATTTTTGAATTGATAAATCATGCCACCAGCGGCGATGGCGCCGAGGAGAATGTAGGTGATATATGGCACCTGCGAGATAGTTTCGGCTGGCATGAAGTTGACAATACTCGTAGCAAGTAAGTTGGCGCCACAGAAGGCAGTATAAACGATAATGGCCGGTTTCATTAACCAGACGGCGACGGCGCCCGCTACGACGCCAAGAGCGATGGCGATGGCTGGAAGCGTCCAGTCGTTGGCTGGTCCAAAGTGTTGCAGTACGAACGATGTTACGACGATGAACGCGGTTGCGGAGACGGCGAGTTTTTCGATGGAAAGGCCGATGAGTGATAAGAGCGCACCGGCAGCGATTTGAAGAATAGTTTGCCAGAATGGATCCTCGACGATGTTTGGGAAATAAAGTTTGACGGCGTAGTAGCCGATAATGAACCAAATGATGGCAAAGGCAACTTTCTTCAGGCGGTAGCCAAAGAAACAAAGGCCGAGACCGATTAGTAAAGTAACGATTAATTCTAGTGGTATTGCGTGCAAATCGAGTGATTGTGGCATTTTTCCTCCTTTTCTCTATTGTAATATAACGATGCCTATCACGGCTAAGATTGTTGCGACGAGATGTGCGAGCACGATGTGCTTGCTAAGTTTTTCGCGGCCAAAGTTTGGCACGATAATAGACAGCACGATGCCGAGCACGAAGACGACGATGAGCTCGAGTGCGTTGGAGGTGACGGAAACGAGTGCTGGAACGCCAACGATGAGTGCGTAGCGGCCAGCGAATTCAGCGATCAGGAAGATGACCTGTGCGGCCGTGAGCGAAACGTAGAGGCGTTTAGTGTCATGTTTGTGGACGTATTTGTAGCGTTTGCGCCAGCCCGGGTTGCAGAAGTAGTAAATTAGATCCATGATGCCGCGACCAATGACGAAGTAAGCGAAGACGGTGTTGAAATCGTGCCCTTCCCCGGCGTGAGTGGTAATAAGGCCAGAGGCGGCGGCGAGAACGGCATAGGACATCAGTAATAAGCCGGCGGTGATTTCCATCTTGCGCATGCTCTTGCGGCGGCGCGAAAAGATGACGACGATTGGCGCGAGAATGATGATGAAGAATGCTAGGAGTTGCCTTGGGCCGATTTCTTCACCAAAGATAGCGAAGTCGCCAATGAGATAAATGATTGGGATGACTTGTAGGAAGATGGAGGCAGTAGTGGTCTCTTCGTCTTTGAGCGCACGATAGTATGGGATGGAGGCGGTGGAGCTGACGGCGCCAGCAAAGAGAAGCCAGAGAATGCGACCGACGTCCATTTGTTCGATGCCGAAGATCAGGAAAAGTGCGGCGCCAGTAATCAAGTAGGTGATGCCGTAAAAGAGTTTGATGCACTCCTGTTTTTTGCCTTTAAAAATCACGTCAGTGATGTAATTGTCGCAAAAGCCACAAATGGCATAACCGACGGCGTTAATAATAGCTAAAATCAGCCACAACATTAATAATAATTATACATGAGCGGATTGTTTTTGTGTTACAATATTCTTATGGTAATTATTGAGGGCAAATAGTGGGCTTATTTAGTGATTTTTTTAAGAAGCCTAAAACTGATGCAGTTTTTGAGGTGAAGTCCCCGAATGGACGCATTATCATGACGTTCATGCTAGATAAGGGACAAATTTTCTATTTCGTCAGAAAAGACGACAAGGTGATTATTCGTAAATCTCGCCTTGGTTTAATGCTGAAAGATACTTCCCCGTTGGCGGATGGTTTATCGCTTGTGCGTGCATATTCTCGTGCCCTCGATGATACATGGCGCGCGCAGTGGGGCGAACAGCATGTGATCCGCAATAATTACAATGAGACCGCGATTTATCTTGAAGAGGTGGAGAAGCCTGCCCGCCTAATCACGATTCGTATTCGTACTTACGACGACGGTTTCGCTTTCCGCTATGAAATTCCAGCGCAGCCAGAGATGGAGCGCATGATTATCTCTGATGAGTTGACTGAGTTCGCGATTGATGGCAACTCGCGCTCTTGGAGTATTCCAGCTTATCAGCCAGATCGCTATGAATATGATTACATTGAGCACCCAGTTAGTGCGCTTACGGAGTCGGTACATACACCACTTACGATTCAGACGAGTACTGGTACTTGGCTCGCTATTCATGAAGCCGCTCTCTATAACTATGGCGGCATGACCCTCAAGATGAATGGCCCAGCCCTACGTACTGATATTACGCCGCTGTCGGATGGTATGCGTGCCTACGTCGAGTTGCCGTTCTCTACCCCATGGCGCATGGTGATTGTGGGCGAGAGCGAGCTTGATTTGACGACTTCGCGCATGATGCTTAACTTGAATGATCCGCCACGCGAGGATTTCTCTTGGGTGGAGCCAAAGAAGTTCATGGGCATTTGGTGGGCAATGTATGTTGGCGAATGGACCTGGGCACCAGGTGAGCGCCACGGCGCCACGACTGAGCATGCCATGCAATATATTGATTCCTGTAAGAATCTCGGCATTTCTGGCCTCTTGATTGAAGGTTGGAACGATGGCTGGGAGGGTGACTGGCTCGAAAATGGTGTTTCCAATAAGTTTATGGAGCCAACGCCGGACTTTGATATGCAGATTGTTGCCGATTATGGTCGCGCCAATGGTGTAGAGCTAATCGGTCACCATGAGACGGTTGGTTTTATCGATAACTACGAAGCGCAGCTCGATGATGCCTATAAATACATGAAGAAATATGGCATTCGCTATATTAAATCTGGCTATGCGGGCTCGAAGATGACAATTAACGGTCGTCGTGAGTATCATCACTCGCAGCTCGGCGTATTGCATTATCAGCGTGCTTTGGAGCTAGCCGCCAAATATCAGATTATGCTCGATGTTCACGAACCAATTAAATCGACCGGTATTGAACGTACTTGGCCAAACTTGATGACCCGCGAGGGTGCTCGTGGCCAGGAATATGAAGGTGGTGCCCTCAAACCATCGCATGCCTGCTACTTACCTTACACGCGTCTCTTAGCTGGCGGTATGGATTATACCTCTGGTATTCTCGATGTCACGAACTTCTCCAAGCGCATGGCTACGACGATTATTCGCCAGCTCGCTTACTATGTGACGATTTACTCGTCCATGCAGATGGCTGCCGACCGCCCACAGTTCTACGAAGTTGAATATCCAGATCTTTGGGAATTCATTCGCGATGTGCCGCTATCTTGGGAGCGCACCGTGCCGCTACTTGGCGAAATCGGTAAGTTCTATGTTGTCGCTCGCCAGGAATGGGACGGTGAAGATTGGTATATTGGCGGCGTAACGAACGAAGAAGGCCGCAAGGTTGAATTGTATTTGGATTTCTTGGATCCACAGACCAACTATGTCGCCAAGATTTATCGCGACTCTTCTGACGCGCACTACCGCGATCATCAGACTGGCTATGAGATTGAGGAGAAGGTATTACGCCATGGTGATCGTCTCGAGATGTACATGGCGCCAGGTGGTGGCTTTGTAATTAAACTACATAAACAGTAACCTCGAATCGCCCCTTCTCCGGGGCGATTTTTTTGTGATTGTGGTTTTATTTTTGATTTGATTGTATTTAATGATTTTATGCGTGTATTTGGTGATTATCCGAAGAATCAGCGGCGCCCCGATATTCGGGAGCTAAATGTGCATATTTATCGATATTTCTTTGCGGTCGAGGCGATGGCGGAATATCTTGGTGTTTCGCGCCAAGCTCTGAAAAGACGGATAGATCGTATGCCGTATGATATGGTGATGGGGCGCTTGATGCGTGGCCGCCGATTTGAGGGGCGCAGGATTGTGTGCCGTGAGATTATGTATTATGAATGGAGAACGTTTTATTATTTATCATTGAATTACTCTAGTATTGGGGCTAGATATGTGCAACGGTTGTTTTATCCGCAGTCGATTATGCGGAATTTTCATGTCGCCGTAATGGAAGAAGGGATTTTTGTCCCGTCGATGTTTATAGATTAATTGTAGTGTTTGGCTGATTGGCGGTGGCGTCGTCGGCCTTTTGCTGCGGCATTGAATGGACGCGGCGATTTTCTCATGTGCTTTTGACTTATTGGGCGCAACTCGCAATCTCCACCCCTGTTTTTATTATGCCCGAACTCGCAACCAGGTTGTCAAGTCGATATGCGTTTATGTTATTGCTTGACTCGGTGGTTGCGAGTTCGGGCGGGTTCGCAACAGAGGTGGTGGTTGCGGGTTGGAGCCAATATGTATAAAACAGTGGCGATGGGGCGGCGTCCGCAACGATGGGGCGGCGTCCGCGATGATGCGAAGCTCATGACTAGCGGACGCATCCATTCGGAGACAAACTAACAAAAAAGCGTCGGTGTGAGGTCCGGCGCTTGAGAGACAATAGTTAGCGGGATAGTTTCAGGGCAATAATCGTATCGTAACCAAAACGAGCGCGAACTTCGAAGCCGGCTTCAATCAAGGCGGCTTTCTCGTCTGGAGACAGCGTGCTGGCGCCGGAATTCTTCACGGCGATGCGGTAAAAGTCATCAGAAACAGTTTGAGAGAGAGTAATCTTGTCGCCGGCGGCGCAGTTGCGGATGGCGCGTTTAATCTCGGCCTTAAAGAATTTCTCAATAATCTCAACGTCATCAGCGGAAACGCCAAAAGAAAGATCTTGAATATCCAAGTTAACGGCGATTTTGCGGCGCTCGCAGCTCTTGAGTAAATCTTGATAAATTGGTCCGATAATATCAATAAAATGTGTAGTAACCATTAGCGTTATTATACACCAGGTGAATATTGCTTGAGAAGCTTACGGTGGCGGCGGTAGTTGGGGTCGTGCGAGGCGACTTCGGCCCAGAAGGCTTCGGAATGATCCATGTGATTAATATGGGCGAGTTCGTGCAGGATGACGTAATCGCGGAGCGGCTCAGGGACTTTCATGAGGCCAATATTGAGTGAAATTGTGCCAGAGCTCGAGCGGGAGCCCCAACGAGTGTTGGCGTGGGATAGACGGATGCCAGAATACGAATAGCCATATTTGGTGGCCCAGAATTCCAAGCGATACGGTAGATATTCGCGAGCTTTCTTCATGAGAATGCGCTTTTGAGCGTCACGGGCGCGTTGGGTGGCGGGGTCTTTGACTGGGAGTTTCTCGCGAATAAGGTCACGGGAAGCATTTAACCAGCGCTTGGCCAAAAATACCGAAGTATGTGGGGGCGCAGAAATAGTGAGCTTTCCGGAAGTCGCGACGGAAAACTTTGGCCTGGTACACCAAGCATTCTTGCGAATTACTACTTCGCCAAATTCGGAATCTTCAAAAGTCATTATTTAGCGTTGCTTCTACGCTCGGAAAGGCCGGTTAATACGTTCTTGCACTGGGTGGAGAAAGTATGCTTGCCGGAGATAACAAGTGGATTTTCGTCTTCAGATGGAGCTTCGATTTTCTTATATGATTCTGCAAGAGCGATTTTGGCATCTTCAAGCTTTTTGTACTTGTGGCGCATACGATGCTTGATTTCGTTCAAATCGGTCTGGACCCAAACTAATACTGGGCGATAGCCGGCATTGCTGAGGAGCTGGCGGATTTCGTCACGCTGTTTTTCGGTGTCCATCGCACCCTCGAGCACGAGAGTTTGCTTGCACTTGGTGATTTGCTGGATAAGATTGAGCGCAACTTTGCGCGTAATGTGGCACTCCTCGTGGAGTTGAGCCAAATTTAGAAACGGGGCGTTGAAGCGAGCGCTAAACTGTTCTGCGAAAGCAGTCTTGCCGCTCATAGGCGCACCGAAGACTAAGATTGCATAAGGTTTCGACTTCCCATTCATAAGATAAGTTTATGATATGGTGGATTTTTTTGCAACTTTCTTCATCTTTTTGCGGATTGGCTCGGTGGAGCTGTTGGCGAGTAGCACTTGAGATGGGTAATAGAAGAGCCAAACTAGGTAGGCAATTAACGGTAGAAATTGGGCGGGAATGGCACCATCGAGCATGAGATGACGAGCCCCAACGCAAAGATCACAGCAAACAAAGGCAATGAAGCCGTACATGGCACAGCGGGCGCGGAAATCGGTCATGTGGTTGACGTATTGGCGAATGCTCATGGCGAGATTGGAAAATAACAATAGCCCGTAAAGCGCAGCTAGGAAATAAAGGACGTTTTGGTGAAGATGGCCGGCTACAACTACGAACACCGCGATGATGCCCATGAAATAGAATAATGTGCGGCGATTGAGTTTGGATAAGCGCATGAGATGCATAAGTTGGGCGAAGCAGAAGACGAAGACGCCGGCGACCTCGTATGGTGTCCAGACTAGAATGGTGTCGGCGAGGAGGGTCAGGAATAATGCGATGACGAGTTTGTAATCTTTTTCGTATTTTTGGTTGGCGTAGACGACACAGAGAAAGATTCCGGCGTACTTTAGGAGCGATGAGCCCCAGAAATCCGGCAGGATGATATCGAGGCCCAAAAAGCTGATATAAATCGTAAACCAGACCAGGAACCATTTTTGGTCAAAATACGGCACGCGTTTAATATCTGACCACCAGGTCTTTAACACGGCCGCTCCTCCCTATTTTTTCTTGATTACGTAAAACTTGGCTTCTGCAGATAGCTGATTAAATAGCTCAGAGCGGGTGAAATAGACGACGCCTTCTTCCGGCAAGGTTGTATCGTCTTTGAGAATATATTTGCCGTCATCGCCAAAATCGGCCGGCATGAAACCAAGGAAATCACGATCTTTTGGCGAGCTAGCATAAACATAGAGAATTTCGGTGGTCTTATCGCGGCCTTTGATACCTTTCGGATCGACAATGACAATAATCGTATTGTCTTGGTCTAGATAGTAGTTAGCGATGTGGGAGTTCATAGCTGGGACGCTCTTGGCGGAAGAAAAATCAGTATTACGGACGTTAATCTTGAACTCTTCAACGATTTCGTCTGGGAAGTATCCAAAATAATACGTGTAGAAGCTTGGCGAATCGTAATCATAGTTTGGATCTTTCTGAGCGAGTTTATCGAGAGTGCCATTGAGCTCATCTTCTTTTCGATGTTCCTCTGGTGTAACGACTTTATTGACCGGGACGGATTGGCGGTCGCCATTAGCTAACACTGCCGCTAAACCAAGCAGCGTCACGAAGGTAATCATACAGACAGTAAAAATGATAATTTTCTTCGTGTTACTGTTGCCGTTCGGAGCCTTATATGGCGCAGGATTATTAACCGGCGCTTCTGGTTGCGGTGTGGAGCTAATGGATCTCAGATAATCCATGTTTGATTGCGGATTATAGGAGTTATTTGGATTCATATACTAAGTACCACAATCTTTCTGATCATCGCCTGTTCTGGTGCTTGGAACGTAATAATAGGTATCGTATGGGAAACGGTTGGTGCTACCGGTCGAATGGCAACCTTCGCCGCCGCTAGAAGTCTTATAGCCGCCTGGAACACCGGAGATGTTATTCCAGAGGACGCCATCACCCCAGGTTTCTACAAAGAGGAAGTCACCATTCTTGAGATTGTTTTTGTCGGCACCCTGCTTGACGCCAACGAGTACGGCGAAATGGCGTCGTGGATTGACACCACCTTCGTTAATAGTGACACGGTGTACGACTGGCTTGCCAGCCATAATATCGTCGTAGGCTTTCTTGAAGCCATTATCGCCCGTGACGGTGGAGAACCCGTCTTTGCGGTCATATCTACCAGTACTACAAGAGTCAGATGTGAGCGTGTCAAAATACATGTCGTAGGCCATATTGCGCGAGACGATGTCGCAGTGGCCGTTCTGGGCGTTAGAGCTACTAAAATTACCGGTTAAGTTGTAGAGCTTACCATCGCTCTGGTTGATGTGATAGGCTTGGACCTTTTCCTTGAGGTATTTCTTTAGGCCCGTGCTATCGGTGCCATCGTCTTTGACGCCGTTAACCTGAATTTTGATGACGTTGAATGTCATACCGCACATCTTGAATGGGCGCACGCCATGTTCCGGATCAGGATTTTTTGGATTATCCGGGTCTTCTCCCGGCGGTTGTGTAGTTGAAACAGTTGGTGGTTCCGGGCAGGTTTGAGCGCTGGCTAAAATCTCGCTATCGAGCGTGATGCCACCTGGAATAATGAAGTTCAACACGACATACATTAATACGAACGCGGCGATGCCGATGCCGACGTTAATGATGCGAAGTTTGCCCTTGGCAACCATGTTGGCGTCATCGCGAGCAGCCATAATCTGGAGACCGCTAACAATGATACCGATAGTACCGCCAAGAATAATGCCACCAAGTAAGAAATTAATAACAACTACAAGGACTTTTAAGAGAATTGAGCCATGACAGTCGTCTTCGAGGGTGCCGAAAAGAAGTGTGTCGATCTGAACTTTCTTATCGGCGAACAAAGTGGTGATGGACCACAATATACTTTCCATGATTTTATTTTAGCATAAGATTTTATGTGCGGTGCGATGGAATTCTTGTTGTATGTATTTGGCTTCGACGATAAGCTTTCCATTTGCTATGCGTGCTGGGGGGACATGACGAGTTCCCCATTTACTATGCATGCTGCGGGGAGCGGCGATGACGAGTTCCCCATTTGTAATGTATCTTTTTAGCTATTGGGCGCAACTCGCAACCTGTCATCTGTAAAAATTGAATCGAACTCGCAACATGCGTGTCAAGTGGGTGGTGGATTGGGCTTGCGCTTGACGCGGTGGTTGCGAGTTCGGGGTTAATAATAACAGTGGTGGTGGTTGCGGGTTGGAGCCAATAGGTCGTAAGTATGGTCGCAAGCCGGACGTGGTGCGAAAATAAAAACCAACAAAATTAAAAACCAACTAAAAATCCTGAGCAGAGGCTCAGGCTATTTAGTTGGTGCTGGAGGTAGGACTCGAACCTACGAAGCGGGTACCGCGAGAGATTTACAGTCTCTTGTCATTGCCACTAGACGACTCCAGCAACTAGGATAGATTTTAGCATTATCGGGAGAAATTAGCAAGGATTAGCGCTTAATAATTTTAAGCGGATTTGAAACGAGAAGCTTTTGGAGCTCTTCTTCAGAATAATAACGGCGCAATTTGGAAATGGCGGAGCTAATTTCGGAATAATCGCGCTGATGGTGAATATCAGTGCCGAAGGCGAAAATGAGATTTTTCTTGGCGAGTTTGCGAGCGGCCTTTTGGGCGTGGCGGCCGTATTGACCAATGAAGCTGCCAAGGTTGCATTGGAAAAGTATGCCCTGTTCTGCCAAATCCTCAAATCGGCCGAAATCTTTCCAGATAGTATGGTAGCGTTCAGGATGGGCCAGGATGACCTGGTGACCGGAATAATTGAGGCTCAATAAGATATCTTCGTAATCTTCGTATTCACCACTCATTGGGAGCTCGACGAGTAGATATTTACTGCCGGCGAGCGAAGAAATCGTGTGGGTGCGTAAGAAATTCTGAATATCGCGATCGATGTAGATTTCATTGCCGAGATGGACGTGGATGTCGAGGCCGGCTTTGCGGATTTGGGTCTGCAAATCGCGGAGAATGAGACGGTTTTCGGCGGCGGTGCTCATGTAAGAGCTGCCATTCACGAAGTGCGGCGTAGCGATAACATCAGTAATACCCTGCTCGCGCAGGCCTGCCAAAATAGCGAGGCTAGCATTGAAGCTCTTCGAGCCATCATCGATGCCAGGTAAGATGTGTGAGTGGATGTCGATCATAATTATTTGCGAGCCGTTTTAGTGCGTGCAGTAGGAGTCTTGGAGGATGCTGGGCGGCGGGTGGCGACGCGGCTGCTAGCGGAAGCTGAGGCGGAAGTCATAATCTCACCGTGAGACAAATCAGCTTCGGTGTCGACTGGTGCAGCGGCGGAACGGCGGGCTGGTGGAATTTCTTCTTCTTCAATTGGGCGAGTGATTTGGCGTTGGCGCTCGATGCCGATTTGTTCGTCGTTGGTCTCGGTACGGGAGCCTTTGGCGCCGTAGTAGCTGTAGTACTTGGCGACTTTCTTGTCGACTTCGTTCATGACGACGCCGGCGATTGGAGCGTTAACTTTAGCGAGCATGTCGCGGGTAGCATCGAGAGTCGAGCGTGGGGTGGCGGCGTTCTTGGTGACGATAAGGACTTCGTCAACGAGCGTAGACATGATGATAGAATCAGTAACACCGTTGCATGGAGCACCATCGAAGATGATGATGTCGAAATGTTGCTTAAGAACATTGATGAGCTCTTTGTTTTTATCAGAACCGAGCAATTCGGATGGGTTTGGTGGGTAGGTGCCACGAGTAATGATATAAAGATTATCGATAGAAGTTTTCTGGATGTAATGGCTAAAGTTGACGGCTTTGTCGACCAAAAGATGGCTCAAACCTTGGATGTTTGGCGAATGGAAGATATGATGCAAACGACCCTTGCGGAGATCGCAGTCTACGATAAGCGTGCGGCGACCACTCTGAGCGAAGGAAATAGCAAGGTTGGCCGAGACGAAGCTCTTGCCTTCGGAAGCCAAGGAGCTGGTCATAAGAATCGTATGGAGACCTTTGTCGACGCTGGTGAACTGAAGGTTGGTGCGAAGAGATTTGATACTTTCGGTAACAGCGGACTTTGGATAACGTTGAACGATGAGCTCGTCTGGTTTGCGGCCACGGCGGGTGCTAACATCGGAGCGGATAATTTTGCCGATGACTGGCAAGCCGATTTTGCGCTCGAGGTCTTCATTATATTTAACGGTATCGTCGAAGTAATAGATAATAAAGGCAATTGCAAGAACGCCAAAGACGGCAATAAGACCAGCGATGATGAGGTCGCGAGTAAGGGTGTTGTTGGAAGGAGTGCTGTTGACTTGGGCGTCTTCGTATGGGCGGACGTTGTCGAGGCCAGTAAGCTTGGTGATTTCGCGGGCAAAGACGGCGGTGGTAGTGTCGGCGATGTCGCGAGCGCGTTCTGGATTTGGATCAGTGACGGAAACTTTTAGCACCTGAGTATCGGTGACGTTGGTGACAGAAACGTTCTTGGCGAGTTTCTCGACGGAATAATCGAGGTGAAGCTCGTCGATAACTTGCTGAAGCACCAAGCGGCTCTTCACGAATTCGCTATAAGTAGCGGCGAGCTTTTGGTTGACGCTGATGTCGTTCAAAGTTGTAGCGGCATTAACGGCGTCGTCTTCTTGGTTTTTAACTAATAAGATTTTTGTATATGTGGTATAGAGTGGGGTCTTAATTTGAGTATCGTACACATAAGTGCCGGCCACGGCAATAATTGCCACTACCACCATGGCAATCACAAATTTTTTGAGGTACGACAAAAAATCCTTTAAATCTATCTCTTCCATGACAGATATTATATCATAAAATTCGGCTTATGTCATCTATTTTGTGAGATATTCGGCAATTTTCTCTTTGGCGGCCTTTTCATCTTCTTCATTTGGGAGGAAAACGAAGAGTTTAGTGGAACCGAGCGAATAGGTTGGCTGTTGCGAAGCGGTGCCTTCGATTTGGATGCTTTCGATTTGCCAGTGCTTGAGTTCGGCGAGCTGCCAGCGGACGAAGTCGGAGATTTCGTCGCTAGTAAACGAGGTTTGGAAGGTGCCTTTGGCGGCATCGAGGATTTGGCTGTAGCGGGTGAGATAATGCAAATCGGAGACTTTATTAATGATTGCGGTAATGACGTCCTGCTGATGTTTGGCGCGATCAAGATCGCCGTTGGCAAAGGATTTGCGTTCGCGAGCATAGCGAAGGGCGCAGGCGCCATCGAGATGATTCCACTGCCAATGAATACGGCAGACTTTACCCGTTCTGGTGGTAAGCTTCGTTTCGCCTGGCGAATAAATATCAACGCCATCGATAGCGTCGACGAACTTCTCTACCCCGTTAAAACCAATCTTGAAAGTATAGTTAATGGTGATTCCGAGCAAGTCCTCGATGGTAGCTTTACTCATATTGATGCCGTAGAGACCGGCGTGAGTGAGTTTGTCTTTGGTACCGGTGGTGCCGTGGAGCTGGAGATAATAATCGCGAGGGATGTTGACGAGAAGGATTTTGCCCTTCTCTGGATTAATGACGGCGAGAATATTAACGTCGCTGCGGCTGACGTCATTAATGTTGCCGCTGGGGGCGTCAGAACCAGAGATGTAAAGAATAAACGGTTCTTTAGTAACGCTGACTGGCGTGCGGAGGTCGGCTTTCTCTGGGTTGCGGACGCGGAATTCGTAGACTTTAGTGGTATCTTCTTCGAGATTATAGTCGGTATCTTCGAGGAAGCTGAGATAGCTTTCATTGACGACTATGGCTGGGATGTTTTTCTCATAAAGGTCGGCAATCATCAGGCCGATTTCGTCGTATTCGATATCTTGGTAGCTACCAAGCTGGTCGATAAGGGTATTCTTGGTGGTTTCGATATTTGGACTGTTCTTCAGGCTGCCAATGGGCTGGCCGGCGAGCTGCTTAAAGTCGGTAATGCCGCTATCTTTGAAAACGCGGACTTCGTAGACGATGGTTTCTTCGTGGACGGCGGTGATTTCGGCGAGGAAATCATTGGCCTGCTGGATGTAGCTATAGGCGTAGAAGCAGCCGGCGGAAATGAGCGCGGCAAGGACGCAGCTGGCAATTTTACCAAAGAGTCGGGCGCGCTGGCGAAAGAATAATTCAAATATATTGTAGGCAAAAATAAGTACCAGGATACCGACGACGAGTGCGAATTGCCAAAGCTGAAGAATGTTGAGCTTGAGCAATGAAAAGATTAAAAGAATGGATGCAAAAAACTGCACGGCAACGAGTAAGCCGCCAATAATGGCAATAACCGTATCGCGACGGTGATGATGATTGTGTCTAGACATTATATATATTATTACATCTTTGGCGGCGGTTGGCAAGGGTCGCTATTTATCTATAAGTACTTCTGGATTGTAGTAGATATCTGGTATCTCGTTAAAATATACATCTCCTAGATAGGCGTTTTTGCCAGTGCCTTTTTCCTTTGCAATGACATGAAAACTATTCATAGTAGTAGTCATTTCGATATCTACTTTGGCTCTTTTTTCGGGCGTATTATAACAGTAGTTGGAGTAAATCCAGCCGCATGCTTTATTAATGGCAGCGTTTTCGATATAGGTCTTCCAGCCGGTTTTCTTTGGTGGGTCGACGAAGATGTCATTAAGGTTTTCAAGGACTTGATTGGACTTTGTGCCAAATACGGTAATACTAGCACATTCTTCGCCTGATTCCGTTGGTATGATTGATACGCGACTTTCGTCATAATGACTGCTTCGCGGCGGTTGATTGCCGCCAAGTGTGGCTCCTTGATTCTTGCCATCGATGATGGCTTTTCTGAAGGTAGTGTCAAAATACGATTTATCTACTTCGTAAGGGCAATAACTGGCTCGCCCGATGTGCAGTTTTTGATCCTTAACTGTGCTGCCGTTAGCATTAAAGTAACGAAACTTTTGTGGGTCTCCTTGTACGGCGAGGGCTTTGTTTAATACGTATTCGCGTACAGCCTTATTGAATGCTTCTGGTGTCAATGATTCTGGGTAAATACTAGTTCCTTGCATATAATCGAATAGATAATTCTCGGTTTCGATATTATAAAACGTAGTAGAGTCCTGCTCTGTTTCAGTGAAGAACGGTGTCGAATCCCCGTATTCGTTTTCGTAAAGTGATTCGGACGAACGATAGTTTTTGAGATATACTGCGTAGCGAATGTTGTCCTTAAGCTCCATTTTTATAATTTGATTATCAGATAAAATAAACGCTGGGCCATAATTGTTGATGTAGAATTTTTTCTCGCCAGCAAGATATTGCTGAATAGAATTGAGTGTATATTGCTCAATATCTGCTAGGCGTGCATCATATTCGGCAATGAGCGCACGGAGACTATCGTAGGTTTCGCCCGGAAATGGACAATACTGGGCCATGCAGATGGATGGATCTGGCTGAATAGATTCTTGCGAGAGACGACGCTCGGCGTCTTGTTTGGCGAATTGAATATTAGTCGAAAGACTATCATAAAATGCGTTATATAGTAACGATGTGTAATTAACGTTTTCTGAAAATAGATTTTCAAATTTTAGCTCATCGCCAGTATTTAGGTCGAAGGTTAGGCCAACGTGAGTTTCTTCACCTTTATCATAAACGCTCACAAGAATAGAGAAAACATTAAAATGGTTAGCGTTATACCACATGTATAAGCTGCCTTTGTTAATTAGCTCGTCATATACCTGCTTGATGCGATTATTGATTTTTTCTTCAACGGTTTTATCTTTTAGGCCAGAAATGGAACAATATTCGCTATAGTTATTAGCGTCTGTTATTTTATTGATGATAATTGGGTTGGATTTATAGGTCCCGTAATAATCCAAGTCATCTACTGTATCAGTGACTGCAGCGCGATTAGCGCCGGAAAACTTGTAAGCTTCGATAACATCGTTAGTGTGAACGATTTCTGGCTCAGGTTTATTCATGAGCGCCAGTATGACGGCGCCGCCCATCAGCAGTGCCCAAACGAGGACTCCGATGATGATAGTTGTTTTGTGATGATGAT
>JAEEGL016252804.1_pt1 | contig 18415 bp, 19 predicted proteins | sample 9134231 | NCBI WGS metagenome assembly JAEEGL01 (sample SAMN16246548, study PRJNA631951) | gut metagenome | biome: gut microbiome; feature: rumen; material: fiber-attached | host: Bos | place: Iran: Karaj | collected 2018-10 | reverse complement strand
TATTTGAACATACAAATGACCACTCCGGGAAGTTCCTTACTGCATATAACAAACAAATCGAACTGACCTAAACCGGCTGCGCTCCTTCTGGTATACTTTTGTGCGTTCTTTCTATGCCTTGGTATACTTTTATGCGCTCTTACACATGAAAGAAACCTCTTTTGTCTACTGTGACAAGAGAGGTTTTTGTTATATAACAGGATCGAATGACGACTGTTCGACGGATGTCATACCTCCGTATTAAGCACCCGACCGATCGGATTTTTTCATTCTGAGAATTGACTTCGCCGGAATTCAGATGTAAAATATATCAAAAAGCATTGTGCGGAGGTATAGTATGGCTTTTTGTGGGAATTGCGGCGCAAATGTGCCTGAAGGTAACAACTATTGCCCGAATTGCGGCGCTTTTGTCGGAAACGCGGCGGGAGCAGATCAAACTCGTGCAAATGAAAACCCGAATTACGGTCACCAGACCATCAGCGGCGGATACCGTGCAAATATCAAAAAACGCGATATCGCTGTCACCGTTATTCTTTCGATCGTTACATGCGGGATCTATGGTCTCATTTGGTTCTTCAATCTTGTCAACGATCTGAACACAGCCGCTTTGACGCCCAATGACAAGACGCCCGGGATGATCCTTCTGCTGACGATTGTAACCTGCGGTATTTACGGAATGATCTGGCTGTACAATGCCGGAGATAAAGTTGACAAGATTCGTAAAATGAACGGCGAGTCGTCTTCCAATTCGAACGTCCTGTATCTTGTTCTCAGCATTTTCGGTCTTGCCATCGTAGCTTACTGTCTCATCCAATCCGAGCTGAATCGGGTTGCGATGGATGCGTAACAGAATCCAAAAAGTTATTCTGATAAGCGCAATCGTTCTTTCGATCGGCTGCGCTTATTTGATTTTCTATTGGAAAACGGGATATGGCATCCCCTGTCCTTTTCATCTGATCACAAATCTAAAATGTCCGGGATGCGGTGTTACGCGCATGCTTGTCAGCCTCATTCAATTGGACTTTTCATCTGCGTTTCGGTATAACGCCGTTCTGCTGATCCTTCTCCCGGTTCTGATCGGTTTATTTACACGCTGGATCTATCTGTATATCCGAACGGGAAGCTGCAGAGGCACGTCTGTCGATCATGCGCTGAACATGGTGAGTCTCGTTATACTGCTTGCGTGGGGCGTTGTGCGCAATTTCCTTCATATCTGAGCAGATGAGGCTGTTGTTCCGGGAAGGAATTACCGGCAGATAATCCGCATAACCCGATTGATTTGTACTTGCATTTCAAATATAAAGTCGTTATAATATCTGCATCTGCTTATTCACTTGGAGGCATTTAATGAAAAACGAATTGATCGGTAATTGCATCGTAGGTCAGTCCGGTGGTCCGACTGCAGTGATCAACGCCAGCATTTACGGCGTGATTCGTACCGCGCTGGACGATCCGCATATCAATAAAGTCTTCGGCGCCGCACACGGCATTCGCGGCATCCTCGATGACGTTCTCTACGATATGAACAAAGAAGCCGCGTATGAGCTCTCTCTCTTGCTCAACACGCCGTCCTGTGCGCTCGGCTCCTGCCGTTACAAGCTCAAGGACATCGAAGAGGACGATTCCGACTACAAGCGCATCCTCGAGATCTTCAAGAAGTATGACGTTCGGTATTTCTTCTACAACGGCGGCAACGATTCGATGGATACCTGCAACAAGATCAGCAAGTATTTCCAGCAGGTCGGTTACGAATGCCGCGTAATGGGCGTTCCGAAGACGATCGACAACGATCTGTACGGGACCGACCATTGCCCCGGCTTCCCTTCTGCGGCGCGCTATATCATCAGCACGTGCATGGAGCTGTATCTTGACGCGCGCGTATACGACACGCCGATGATCTGCGTCGTTGAGATCATGGGCCGTCACGCAGGCTGGCTGACCGCAAGCGCGGCTGCCGCGACCTATACCGGATTCGGCCCCGATCTGATCTATCTGCCCGAGACGGATTTTGACGTGGATGAATTCATCAGCGACGTCAAGGAAGTCTATGAAGACGGCGGCAAGGTGTTTATCGCCGTTTCCGAAGGCATCCATGACAAAACCGGCAAACTGATTTCCGAGTACGGCTCCGAACCGACGATGATCGACGGCTTCGGACACAAGCAGCTCGGCGGTCTAGCAGCTACCCTCGTAAACATCCTCAGAAAGCATTTTCCGACGACTAAGATTCGCGGCATAGAATTCTCCCTTCTGCAGCGCTGCGCTTCCCATGCGGCCTCTCAGACGGATATATCGGAGTCCTACGAAGCGGGCCGCGTAGCCGTCGAATACGCCGTGCACGGAATCACGGATAAGATGGTTGGATTCCGCCGCAAGATGGATGAAGACGGCAATTACAAATGCGAGATCAAGCTGATCGACCTCGAGGCCTGTGCCAATACCGAGCGCAAGGTACCGCGTGAATGGATCAATTCCCGCGGAAACGGTCTCAGAAAGCCGTATATCGACTATCTGCTGCCGTTGATCCAGGGCGAACCGAAGATCCCGCTGCAGAACGGTCTTCCCCGCTTTGCCAATCTCAAGAAGATCAAGGCTAGACCTCCGCGCAAGATCGAAGCTCACAACGAGAAATAAGAATCAACCTGAAAAGGGACCGCAAGGTCCCTTTCTTTACTTTTGGTAAGGAGTGTGTTATTCTTGAACAAGAATAGCGAGGACAGGATCGTGCAGAAACTAAGCGACTTCTTTGAAATCAAGCCCGGCGTCACGGCGCTGATCGGCGGCGGCGGAAAAACGTCGACGATGTATGCGCTTGCCGAGGAACTGCGTCAAAGCGCATCGGTCGTTCTCTGCACGTCCACGCATATCCTTTGTCCGCCGCAGTATCCGTATTTCCACCGCCTTGTCGCAGAACTGAAACCGGGCGATGTCGTTTCGGCCGGCACGATCGACGGCGCAAAGCTGTCAATTCCGGAGCAAAACTTTTCGGAGCTGATGCGATATGCGGACTTCGTGCTTGTCGAAGCGGACGGCTCGCGTCAGCTGCCGCTGAAAGCCCATGCGTCGCACGAGCCGGTCATTCCGAAGGAAGCAAATACGGTCCTCGTCGTGATCGGGATCGACGGGCTCGGCAAGCGAATTTGCGAGGTCGCGCACCGACCGGAGCTGTATGCGGAAAAATGCCGTACATCTGTCGAAGAGATCGTCACGGAAGAGATGATCCGGACCGTCGTTTCAACTTATCCGCGCTGTGACGGCGTCGTGATCAATAAAGCGGACGAACCGGAACAGCTTCGAAAAGCGAAATCGCTCGCAGAACAGTTCTCCGTTCCCGTTGCGATCACTGCATGGCACTCGGCAATTGAACCGATCAAAGCATATCGGAGGCGTCTATGATGATTCTGATCAAAGGAGCCGGCGATCTGGCGTCCGGCGTCGCGGTTCGGCTCTCGCATTGTGGGTTTCCGATCGTAATGACAGACCTCGCACATCCGACTTCGATCCGAAGGACGGTTTGTTTTTCCGAGGCGATTCTGAACGGTACTTCCGAAGTAGAGGACGTTTCGGCGGAATTCGCGTCCTCGCCCGATCGGGTGAATCCGATCCTTGCAGGGGGGAAAATCGCCGTTCTCGCCGATCCGGATGCGGCATGCATTCCGGTTCTGAAACCGGACGTCGTAATCGACGCCATTCTCGCAAAGAGAAATCTCGCCACGCAGATTACGGACGCGCCGATCGTAATCGCGCTCGGACCCGGATTCACGGCCGGCGTCGATTGTCATGCCGTGATTGAAACGATGCGGGGGCATGATCTCGGGCGCGTGATCCTCAACGGATCTGCCGAACCGAACACCGGTATCCCCGGCAATATCGGCGGGTTTACGACCGAACGCGTTCTTCGCGCGCCGAAGGACGGAATGTTCCGCGAGATCCGGCGCATCGGTGACTGTGTATCAAAAGGAGAGCGCGTTGCCGAAACAGACGGAGAACCGATCACAGCATCGATCGACGGTGTGATCCGCGGCTTGCTTCCGACGGGAACCCCGGTCACAAAGGGCATGAAATGCGGCGACGTCGATCCTCGCGGCATCGTTTCACATTGCGCGACCGTATCGGATAAAGCACGCGCGATCGGAGGCGGCGTTCTGGAAGCGATCCTGTATCTGCAAAGGAGAATACGCGATGTTTAAGCAATTGGCACATTTGATCCGTTCGGGACGATCTCCGTATCTGTACACGGCGGTCGACGGCCCGAAGATCGGTATGACTGCGGTCAAAGACGGCGATTCGGTGATCGGCGAACGGTCGCTGATTCCCGAAGAAACGCTCGAATCGCTTCCCGTCGTAAAAGACGGTGTGCTGATCGAACGGATCACTACCCCTCCCCATCTTGTTCTTTGCGGGGCAGGTCACGTTTCCGTGTGTACGGCGAAGATCGCAAAAATGGTCGGCTTCCGTGTGACCGTCATCGACGATCGAACGGAATTTGCGAATCGGGATCGTTTCCCCGATGCGGACGAAATCATTTCGCTGCCTTTTACCGAAGCGCTCGATTCGGTTTCCGACGCCAATACGTACTATGTGATCGTGACGCGCGGACACAAGGACGATCGTACCTGTTTGGAAACGATCCTTCGAAAGCCGTTCGCATATTGCGGAATGATCGGAAGCAAAGCCAAGATCAAAGCCGTATTTGATCATATGCGCGCTTCCGGGTATTCGGATGAACTGCTTGCGAAAGTGCACTCTCCCATCGGTCTTTCCATCGGTGCGGAAACGCCGGAAGAGATCGCGGTTTGTATCGTCGGAGAAATGATCCTCGTCAAAAACAGGGCGAAACGCCGTACCGAATGGGATGACGCGCTTCTGGAAGCGATCGAAACGTTGCGAGAACCGTACGCGATGGTTACATTGATCGAAAAACGCGGCAGCGCGCCTCGATCCACCGGAGCGCGTATGATCGTAAAAACCGACGGAACGATCATTTCCTCGATCGGAGGCGGTTTCGGCGAATTTGAGGCTTCTGAGCGCGCAGGAGAGATGCTTAAAAGCGGTCCCCGCGTCATGCGGTATACCTGTAAGATGAACAATACGGATGCTGCTCAAAAAGGAATGATCTGCGGCGGTGAAATCGAAATACTGATTCAGATTATAGAGGCTTAAAATGGAAGAAGACGTTAAACTGACGAAGCTTGCAAAATGCGCGGGGTGCGGTGCAAAGGTCGGCGCCGGCGTACTCTCAAAGCTGCTTTCGGATATTCCGACCCTGCATGACGACGCGTTGCTTGTCGGCTTCGACAAAAGTGACGACGCGGCGGTCTACAAACTTTCAGATACGTGCGCTCTCGTTCAGACGCTTGATTTCTTTCCTCCGATCGCCGACGATCCGTACACGTTCGGTCAGATCGCCGCGGCAAACGCGCTGTCCGATATCTACGCGATGGGCGGCGAACCGAAGCTTGCGCTGAACATCATGTGCATCCCGAAATCCATGTCCGATCATTCCGTGCACGAGATCCTGCGCGGCGGATATGAAAAATGCGCCGAAGCAGGCGCGATCATCTGCGGCGGTCACAGCATCTTTGACGAAGAACCGAAATACGGTCTGTCCGTTACCGGATTCGTCCATCCCGAAAACGTCTGGAAAAATCACGGCGCAAAGCCCGGCGACGTCCTGTTTTTGACCAAGCCGATCGGAATCGGCGTTCTGACGGCCGCGCAGAAAGGCGAATTGCTTGAGTTTGATACGAAAGAACGGATGATCCGTCTGATGACAACGCTGAATAAAGGAGCAAGAGACGTTCTTTCCGGATTCCACGTACATGCCTGCACGGACGTGACCGGTTTCTCGTTTCTCGGGCATCTGTACGAGATGTGCAGCGGATCATCCGTCTCTGCCGAGATCGATACTTCCTCCATTTCGCTTATCCCGGAGGCGTTGGAGTTCGCCCGCGTCGGTATACTGCCGGAGGGCATGTATCGAAACAGAACGTTTGCCGAGCATGCCGTCGATACCGGATCCGTCGAGCTCGCCGTCTGTGATCTTCTGTTCGATCCGCAGACGTCCGGAGGTCTCCTTGCCGCGGTGCCGGAAGAAGACGCAGACGCTGTTTTTCATGCATTGAACGAACGCGTCCCCTGTGCGCAGCGAGTCGGGAAGATCGTTGAAAAGAAGAAAAAATCCATTTATCTATTCTGAATCGAATCAAAAAAGGAGCGGCTTCCGCCGCTCCTTTTTGGTTTGGTGATCAGTAGGATTCAACCCAGAACATCGAGTCGTCGCAAAGCGGACGGAGCTGCGGGGTGCCCAGATCATACGTAAGGATGAACGCACCCACGACGCCGTCGCCGACGTTCGCTTCTTCAAGAGCATACGTCGCAACGATGTCGATGCAGGCTTTTCCGTTGGTCACGGAAACCGTTCTCGTGCCGTCGCCGATCTCGGTGATACCGATGATCTTCAGATCGGACAGCATGTACACGGAACCGACAAAGCGCGCAGGATCGTCAAGAATCGCATTGAGATCGAAGATGCTTTCCGGGATGTACCAAAGCTCATCGCCCGGATCCCACGAATCTTCTTCGATGTACTCGTTCTCATAGAGCAACGCAGCGAGAGATGCGTTCTTAAGCATCGGGCAGCCGTAGTAGTCCGCGAGCTCGCCGCTGAACAGCCACACGTCGCCGACTTTGACGTCCGCAAGCGCTTCCGAATCGGTAAGCTCGATCGCCATGCCGTAACCCGGATCGTCCAGCGTGATGTTGTCCATCATCTCCTGCACGTAGATCACGCCGTTGTAGACTTCGGTAACGACGCCCTGAACGGGAACTTCCGTACCAAGCCAGGTTCTGTCATTACGGATCTTGTCAACCGCATACTGAACGGTACCGATGGAGTACTGGTTCATCGAAGCAGTACCGGTCTTCAGGTTCAGCGTGTAATCCGGCCAGTTGGTTGCATAGTCCATCGCATCGAGGACGATGAACGAAGTGCCTTCCGGAACGTCGGACAGATCGATCGTGTAGTAGAGCGTAGGATCTTCTTCATCTTCAGAAGTCTCCATATCCGCACCGATCAAATAACCGAGATCGATCACGTTGTTTTCCGCATCATAGCAGTATGCATCCACGTATGCAACGCCGGAACCGTTGTCGACGAAGCCGACGGTCGCAGTCTTGTTCTCTTCGTCGATCTCAACGCTCGTGATGATCGGCGATTCGTTATCAACGATGAGCTGGAATTCATACTCGGTGTTGAGCGGAGCGCCCGGATAATCGATCATCGTCTCGTAGGTGACGTTGCAGATCGTGCCGTTCGGAACATATTCGCCGTAGAGTTCGGATTCCTCGTTCGTGACGACGCCGTCCCAGTAGAACGAGCCGCGGGCCGTCCACAAACCGGTCTCGTCATCGATGTACGCCTTCCCGAGATACTCGGTGTCGTCCACATAGTAGATCTCACCGGTTTCCGCGTCGGACACGGTCATGATCAGATGACGCGCGTTGCGCAGCTGCATCGGCGTGGAATACATCCAGTCGACAACGTAGAACGAATCCGCATCTTCGTTGGAGATCGCATTGTGGAGCGGGCTGTAGTTGAGCGCGGTATCATAGTACGCGTCATAAACGACGTCGGGGTTGGACGAAATCGTCGTCATCGGGTTGGCTCCGAAATAGGTGTAGAGGCCATTCTGGACTTTGCCGCCGTATACTTCGTTCAGACCGACGTTGCCCTGATACTGTACAAACGAATTGTACGGTCTTGCGCCATCCTCAAAGTCTTCCGGATAAACGACTGCCAGATAACCGAGCGCATACAGGTAATCCTCGGAATTCGTCCAGAGCTTATCCAGAACGGGCGCCTGCGTCCAATCGCCGTAGTAGCCGAGGAAGGTCGCATGTGCCAGAGGCGCTTCGACTTCTTCTTCCAGAACGAGCGCCGGGAGTTCTTCGAGACCGACAATCGCACGGAGCAGGAACGCCGCATCTGCAGCGGTTACGGAACCGTCCTGATTGACGTCCGCAAGGAACGCCGCTTCTTCGCTGAGCTCTGTCAGACCGACGACCGCACGGAGGATCTCCGCCGCGTCAGCAGCCGTAACTTTGCCGTCAAGGTTCGCATCGCCGTATACACCTTCGTTTACAGGTGCAACAACACCGGAATTCTGAGAGGATGCGCTGTAGAACGCAAGATATCCCTCAACGAATCCGCCGTTCGGGAAGGACGTGTCGAGGAACGAAATCACACTTTCATCGAGCGTGATGGTGATTTTGCCGTCGAACTTGCCGTTGGCGGGAACCACCTGTTCGGTATCGCCTTCGACCGTAATGCCGTCGCCCTCATAAAGCTCGAGGGAAGTCAGCGTGTTGTAAGTGCCGTAGTTGCCGCTAGCCGGATAGTCGAGCAGAACGACGGGCATGCATGCATAAACCTGTTCGGAATCCGTCAGGTTGACGAGCGTGTACTCAATGGTGAACACGCCGGTCTTTGCCGGATCGTCATACAGGTTGATGATCGGTTCCGCGACGTAAACAGGCGAGGAGATCGCATCGCCGAGGCTGATCAGACCTGCGCCGCTCTTTCTGGGCGAATAGAGATAATCATCCGCGTCATAGGGCATATACGCTGTGGACTCAATGAGATCTTCAGCCAGTTCCGCACGCTGCGCTTTGCTCAGCTGCGGATACTTGTCCTTGATGTACTGGCACAGAAGCAGGAACGAGCCGCAGGCGTTCGGAGACGCCATGGAAGTTCCGCTGTACACTTCATATGCATCGGAAGCACCGTTGACGGAAGAATAGATCATGCCGCCGGGAGCCGTGATGCTGGGCTTGAGCTGCAGGTTCGGCGTGCAGCCCCAGCTGGAGAAGTCGCTCATCAGCCATGCATTCGGATTCTCGATTTCGGTCAATCCTTCCGGAACAGTAACGGTGTTGTTTTCCTCAAGACCTTCCAGAATCGCGAGACCGTCTGCCTGCGTGATGCTGATCGCCGGTACGTAGTACGGATCGATGAGCATGCCGATACGGCCGTCCTCGTTGTTGTACAGGATCATGCCGATCGCGCCCTTCGCCGCGACGTTTGCATTCTTCTCAGAGAAGCTCAGATCGCCGCGAACAACAAGAGCAACTTTACCTGCTACGTCATCGGGAATCTCTTCGGGGTTGCCCTTGCCGCAGTCAACGAGTTCAAGGGTCTGACCGCCGAAGTTCTGGAACCAACCGTGCTCGCCGTCAGAGCAGTTATCAACGAACGAAATCAGTTTGCCGTTATACTCGATCACAACGGACGGATACGCGAAGTTCTCCATAGAAGCAACGGAGACGTTGCCGGTGTAGGAGGACGGCGTACCGAGAATGCCGTAATCGGTGAAGTCAGACAGGACGTAACCATTGCCGGCGAAGTTGATCGGATTGAACGCCATGGAATACTCGTTTCCCGCCGAGCAGCAGTTGATAATGCCGGCCTGATCGAGCTTCTTATAAATGTTGCCGTACAGCTCGTCTTCCACGTACGGATCGTAAACGAATCCGGCCGGAGAACCGAGAGACATATTGCAGGCATCAACGCCGAGCAGGAACGCATCTTCGAGTGCTGCAATGTAGATACCGGAGTTCGTGCCGCCCGTCGTATCGGAGAAGATCTTCATGAAGCAGATCTGCGCAGCGGGAGCAGCGCCGGAGAACTTGATCGCGCCGTCCGCATCCATTGCGAAGCCGGCGATGGTGCCGGATACGTGCGAGCCGTGACCGCGATAGTCGGTTACGTCATCGTCTCCGTCATAGTAGTCGTATGCGTACGGGACCTTCGCGCTTACGTAGATGCCGGGTGCGACGGTCTCGACGGATTCGACGTATTCCTGCGTGAATGCGGGATCCGTGATCAGACCGTAATCCTGGAACGCTTCATGCGTCAGATTGAGGCCGGTATCGAGAACCGCAACGACCATGCCTTCGCCCTTATACAGAATTCCCTGCATAATAGCGGCGCCGGTCATCTCGTTTGCATTCAGCTGATTCGGCTCCTGCACTTCGGGCGCGTTGTAGGAATTGGCAAGATATACGCGTTTTACGCCATCCATCTTTTCGAGGGAGGCAACGTTCTTGTACGCCGTGGTGATCATCATACCGTTGATCAGAGCGGTGTAATCGTATCCGCGCTTTGCTTCAAACGATAAAGATTTGAAGAAGGTATCGTGTGCATCGGACATGCGCGCCTGGACGGCGTCAGCCTTCTTTGCACGAATTTCTTCAGCCGTGTAGAGATCGCTCAAAGCGGGATCATCAAACACAACGATCACAGGAACTGCAGTTTCCGGATCGATGGCCTTGACTTTGGTGTCAAGCGGCTTGAGTTCTTTACCGTTCTTTGCAACGGTCTTGCCTCTGTCTTCGATGGATTTGAGCCGTTCGATCTTTTCCGGAATCTTTTGATCATCTGCAAAAGACGCCGGAAGAATGCTCAGCACCATGACCAGGGCGAGAACGATCGCAAGTATGGTTCTTGCTTTTTTCATCCATGTATCCTCCTTATCAATATTAGTACACAAGTGTACAATACATGCGCTTATATTATATTATCTGCCGTCTTTCTTGTCAAGGAATTCGAGAAAAAACTTCCCTCTCCCAGCACCGCCGAAAAGTCCGATTACGCCTGCAAAAAACAGACTCAGCGCCGCAATCAGCCGATAATATATTTTGTATGTTGAGAAAACGGAAAGGAGAAAAACCACACCGGCAAAAAGAAGATATTTCCGATCGGAACGAACGGTCCCGCGCACGTCGTCACGCAGCGACCGCCGATACGTCTTCTCCTTCTCCCCTTTTGCGATCAGATCCCGCACATTCAGAAAACGGATCTCTCTGCCCGAGGCGCTTGCGATCTCCTGCATCGCGCTCGTCGTCTCCGTCGTTAGGATCGTGCCCGAGCCGCAGCGGATCGCTTCGATCACGTCCGACTCGTCGGGGTGCAGTTTTCTGATGAAATAGACGTCCGATTCGCCCGTGAGCGTTTCGATTTCCTCGTCCGGTATCAGAAGCAGTTTCAGGATCCGTTCTTTCTTTTTCCGCAAGGCCTTCTTTCTCTCCTCCGTTTTCTTTCTGCAAATCAAACGAATACAATACCCGAACAGAACGACCGCCGGATACAGGACGAACAGAACGCGGAGTTTTCGGCCGAACAGCCCGGTCAGGAAGATCAGACCGGCGATCAGCGCGGCAAAAAACGCCATGTCGGCACAATGCAGAATGGTTTGCGCAGCGCTTCGGATTTTTCGAACCGGAATCATAAAATGAGTGTTGCCAAACGAATACGGTTTATTCTATAATCTGAATATGGAAAAGAAGAAGATCGCCGTATTCGGCGGAACGTTTCATCCCATTCATAACGGACATCTCGCACTTGCAAAGCATGCTGCCGACGCGCTGCACATCGACGAGGTATTATTCGTCATAGACAGGATCCCTCCGCACAAGGAGCTCGCCGAAGGCGCAACCGACGCCGAGCGGCTTGACATCCTTCGCCTTTCCGTTCAGGTCGACCCCAGATTCCGGGCGGAAACCATGGAACTGGAGCGGGAGGGCAAAAGCTATACGGTCGATACGCTGCGCGAACTGGCCGAACGCGAGCAAGGCGCAGAACTGTTCTTTTTCATGGGGTCGGACATGCTCAAATCCTTTCATACGTGGCGCATGCCCGAACAGATCGCAAAGCTTGCAACGCTTGTCTGCACGATCCGTACGGGACAAAGCGGCGGCGAACAGGACGCGGCGGAAACGATCCGTCAGACGTACGGCGCAAACGTGATCCTTCTCGACGAAGTCTCTCCCCTGTCCTCCACGCTGGTCCGGGAACGGATCTATCGTGCAGAACCGATCACCGGGCTGGTCCCCGACGCAGCGGCGCACTACATTTACAGTCACGGATGCTATATGCCGCCGGAAATCAGATCCTGCTACGAGAGACTTCGTTCAGAGTTAAAACCGTCGCGGATGGAACATACCGCCTACGTTGTCGAGACCGCGATCGGACTCGCGGCAAGATTCGGCGTCGATCCCGTCAAGGCACGGATCGCATCCCTGCTTCACGACTGTGCGAAAAGCTTTCCGGATGAAAAACTGCTGCCCTACGCCGATACGGTTCCTCCGGTTCTTCCGATCCTGCACGCTGCGGCAGGCGCGGCGTACGCACGAACCGCATACGGCATCGATGACCCGGACGTCCTGAACGCAATCCGGCTGCATACGACCGGCGATTCCGGCATGACGGCACTCGACAAGGTTGTATATCTTGCCGACATGACCGAGCAGTCAAGATCTTACGAAGGCGTCGAGGAAATCCGGCGTGCGGATACGCTGGATGAAATGATGCGGCTTGCTTTATTGAGAAGCATCTGTTATATTAAAGAAAAAGGCGGCGACGTGCATCCGGCAACGCTGCGCGCGCTGAATGATCTCGGAGGTAAAATGGAGCGATACGGCGAAAAGGAAACGTTGCAGATCTGCGAAATCCTGTACGACAAAAAAGCAAACGACATTCTTGCCCTTCACATCGGCGATAAAACGATCATTGCCGATTGGTTTGTGATCGCGAGCGGAACGTCCGTTACGCATGTCCGCGCTCTCTGCGACGAACTGGAAGAGAAAGCCGCGGATCTCGGACTTGAGATCAAGCGGAAAGAAGGATACGAGGACGCTCGCTGGATCGTGCTCGATTTCGGGTTTACCCTCGTGCATATCTTCCACCCCGAAGAACGCGCCTATTACAACATCGAAAGGCTTTGGGAAGGCGACGACAATATGATTCGCTATCCCATTTCCGATAAATAAACGGAGGTATCATTATGGATCTTGCAAAGTATATCGACCACACGCTTTTAAAGCCCGAATCCACGCGTGAAGATATCCGCCGCATCTGCGCGGAAGCAAAGCAATACAACACGGCGAGCGTCTGTGTGAATCCGTTCTGGATCGGATTTGTAGCCGAGCAGCTCAAGGGCACCGACGTTACCCCCTGCTGCGTTATCGGCTTCCCTCTGGGCGCAACGCCTGCCGAAGTAAAGGCGTACGAAACGAGTGTAGCCGTTCGCGACGGCGCAAAAGAAGTCGATATGGTCATCAATGTCGGCGCGCTTCGCGGCGCGGAGTTCGAGACGGTTTATGAAGATATCAAGGCCGTTGTCGACGCTGCGAAGGGAAAAGCAAAAGTCAAGGTCATCATTGAGACCTGCCTGCTGACCGATGAACAAAAAGTCATCGCCTGCAAACTCGCAAAGCAGGCGGGCGCAGACTTCGTAAAGACCAGCACGGGCTTCTCCACGGGCGGCGCGACCGTCGAAGACGTACGTCTGATGCGCGAAACGGTCGGTCCCGAGATGGGCGTAAAGGCCAGCGGCGGCGTGCGCACGAAAGCGGATGCCGAGGCAATGATCGCAGCGGGCGCAAGCCGGATCGGCGCAAGCTCTTCCAAAAAGATCATCGAAGGATAATTGAAATCAAAAAACAGCCGTCGGAAAACTCCGGCGGCTGTTTTGCATTTGCTTTACGCTTCGTAGAACGTAACGTTCTGCGCGTGCAGGAAGTCCTTGATCACATCGAGATGCGTGTGAACGGCGAGATGCAGCGCGCCGTGATCGACAAACGATTCATGGTTCGGCGTTTCCATTTTGATATCCGCGCCGAGCAGCATCACACCGATCCCGCTTTGCATCCCGACGACCCGACCCTGCACGTCAAACAGAGGCGAACCGTTTAATCCGGCCGGTCCGGCGTTGGTCGTTTCGATCGCAAAAGCGCGTTCTCCGTCGGAAATGAAGCGGGTAACCGTTCCGTCAAGCGCAAAGAGCGACGACGTGTTCTTTCCAGTATCGGTAAACTCGATCTCGTCGGCTTGTTCGTTCAGGCGGAAGTTTCTGAACTCTGGAAGCGAAAAGCCGAGTCTGCAAAGCGTTTCTCCCTGTTTCGGCGGTTCCGCGGCAAACGTGACGTGATCGTGATACAGATACCCGCGCTCCGCTACGAAATGCAGGATCGCAAGATCGTATTTGGGGTGCGGAATGCATTCGATCTTCATTTTTCCTGCGCCGCATCCCATAAAAGCGTACCGGATCTGGATAATACTGTCTTTCGTCAGCTTCATATCGTTTTCAAGGCGTTTCAGCGTAAAACGATAGCTTTCGTCACGAGACAGATTTGACCGCTTTTCAAGATATGTACGGTACATCTGATCCGTATTGGACGCCGCTTTGATGATATTCGCGATCCGCTTTGAAGTAACGGCATATCCGTTCTCGTTTACGAAAAACAGCGTCGCGATATCCGGAAGGATCGCATTATCGGAAAACCGTCTGCGGATCACATGCATCGGGCGAACCGCGCCCGAAATCGACGCCGCCGCATTTTTAAACATACTCTTTCTCCTTTCGCTTTTCGGCCGGTTCGAACGAGATCACGCACAGCTCCGGCGTATTGAAGATCCGCGGAACCGGAATCGTGTTTCCGAGTCCGCGTGAGACGAACATCAAGGATTTGCCGGATCGGTAAATGCCCTCGGTATAACGCGGGAAAAATCCCTGCTGCGGCGCGTAGAGGCCGCGGCACCGGATCCGGATCTGCCCGCCGTGGGCGTGACCCGAAAGGATCACGTCCGCACCGGTTCCCGCATAGATCGGAAACAGTTCCGGACGATGCGCCATAACGACGTTCAGCGAGTGTTCGCCGAGCATCGCGGACAGGGTCTCCGGCGAGGCATACTGCCGCAAACCGATCAGTCGATACTCCGGAAGATTGATGAACTCATCGCGCAGTACAATGACGCCCATTTTGCGGATCGAATCGATGTATTCCTCCCCCGTTTCCGTCAACGCGCATTCATGATTGCCTTCCGCAAAGTATACCGGACAGATCTTTACGGCTTCCCGAACGAAAGCAAAACTGTTTTTGCAGGCTTTCTTTCGTTTCCGATTGAACAGATCGCCCGTTATAAGAATGGAATCCGGCTTTGCTTCCGTGATTTCCCGGATCAGGCGTTCCTGATTTTGTCCAAACGACACGTTATGCAGGTCGCTGACCTGAACGACAGTAAACCCATGATTCACTTTTTCATGCGCGATCACCGTGTGCGTGACGTGAATGCGTTTGTTTTCCAGAAAAAACGCAGCGGTCAGGATCAGCACGATCGCAGCTGCGATCAGAATATAAATCATTGTCCTCCGCGCTCCGTGAGTTTTGCGAGCACTTTGTCGTAATGAAAATGCGGTACGGTACAGTTGCTGCAATCCTTGATACCGTTGGGCAGATACGTCGGATTCCCTCCGCAGTCTTCGAGCCGATACAGCGGACAGTAGCAAAACAGGCAGTTGAAGTGCTCCGGATCGTTCGTTTTATGACAGGGAAAATACTCGCAGACACGATTCTGCACGAAACTGCAGAAGCGGGTTTCGGACAATCCTTTTTCCCATTCTTCGCGCGTAACCGAATACGCGCAATCATCCGAGAGCGCTCCGTCGATCCTGCGCGTACGGCGCCGCAGCGTTCCGTCGTACCGGAAACCGCATTTTTGAATAACGCGGCCGGAGCGTTTGTTGTCCGCGTTCCGGAAGACCGTGATCGCGACGAGACGGAGTTCTTCAAATCCGAAATCGATCACCGCTTTTGCCGCTTCGGTCATCAGCCCCATATCCCAGAAATCGGGATGCAGCACATAACCGAGCTCGCGGACCGTATCCACGCGCGTCGTGTGAAGGCCGATCCCGCCGATGATGCGTCCGTCCGGCTTCAGCGTGACCGCCCAGGTCTCGTTCTCTTCGATCGCGGATCGCAGATATTCGATCGAATCCGCCACGGTCTCGTGCGGCTTCCATCCCGCGGCCGGTCCTACAAGCGGCGATTTTGCGTATTCAAACATTCCGGGCGCATCTTCCATCGTCCAGGCGCGCAGGATCAGCCGCTCCGTTTCAATCGTTCTCATAGACCGCCTCAGATCATTTTGCCGTTGATGGAGTTCGTGACGGCCCTTGACATTCGGAGTACGAGCTCGTGATGATCCGTCAGAAGATCATAAACCGCATCTTCGGAAAGAACGCCGCGCGGAAGATCTTCGGGCAGCTTTCCGGCTTCATCGTCTTCGAAATCTTTCATCCAAAGCGTGCTGCCGTAATAGTCGGACAGCTTCTTCAGCGAAGAAAACGCCGTTTCATAGCGTTCGAGCGCCTCGCTCAATTCCCGAATCGCCTTTTCGGACTCGTTCAGGCACGCTTCCATCTTGTTGATCCGATCGATTTGTTTCATAATGATCTCCTTTCAGTGGGAACCCTTGTATCCCACGCCGTATTCGGTCGCATAATAGTCGATCCGCTTCGATTGATCGTACAGCGGCGGATAGATGTTTTCGCCCGGTTCAATCCCGGCAAGCCGGCACACCGCTTCGTGGCAGCGAATGGTCATCTCTTAGCGGCGTTCGTTGATCGGAAGCGTCCGATCGGGCAAGATCGGCTCCCCGATGCGGAGCGTGATCGTTGCGATCTGGCGGAAAATCGTTTTGCGGATCCGGCCGGGTTCCCGGAACGAGAAGCCCATCGGCAAGACCGGCTTGTCGCAGTCGATCGCAATACGGATCGCGCCCGTTTTGAACGGACGGACCGGCGCGTAGTATTCCCACATGCTGCCCTCTGCATAGATCTGCAGCCACTCGTGATCCTCAGTCAGAAGTTTGTTGATCGCCTTCAGATACGCTTTTGTAGCGGGGATCCCCGTTTCCGGGATCGGAATGCCGCCGGTCAGTCGGATCAGCGTGCCGAATTCGCCGTTGATATCGGGTGCCCAGCTCAACACGTTCGGACGCACGGGACAGATCGCCTTGGTGATCGCAAGATAGTCCCACATATGCACGTGGTTCGATACGGAAACCACGCCGCCGCTCAGCAGTTCCCTGTTCTTTTTCAGGTTATCTCGCCCCTCGATCTTCAGGCCGAGACGGATCGTGCAGAGCGGGAACACGATCACGCGCAAAAGCGCGCGCAGGAGATTCTGCTTCCGCAGAAACGCTTTCGAGCGATCGACGTACGGATACTCCGCGTCGAACACGATTCCCTTGTCCTTTTTGACGATCAGATAGTGCCGGTCGGTATCTTCCGGATACGGGAATCGATTTGTTTTCGGGTCAAACGTCATTCTTTATTCTCCAAATCAGTAAATCATTAACAGTCATTCTTATCTGCCGTTTCCTTTGGCAGGGAAATCTCAATCCCGACAACCCCGTATTTCTTTTGCGCGTCAACTGAGTAATAGAACTCCATATCGGCGGGTTTTGCTTCTGATACCGTTTCTTCCGTATATCCGCATTTCAGAAGCGGCAGGGATTTATAAAGTTCCTCAAAGCTGTCAAAGCGGTGAAGTGCAGCGACAGCAGTTTCAAGTGTTTCAGCGGTTTCCGTGTTCGTAAAAACAATGGTATCGCCCGGTTTGATTTTTTGGCGCTTCTCATCGAATAAACGAAGCTCGATCGTCTTTTCCCCGCTCTTTATCATTTCAAACGGAGCCGGCGTCAGATTCATGGAATGCGTAGCCTCTTCTCTCCGTAAATGCGCCACCGGCTCCACGTGCCTTGGGACAATAGCGTGAATAAAAATGCCGTTATCTGCGCTGCCCACACGACCCTCGGCGTCAGGAATATGCCGTTGACCAGTTGTTTCTACAGGCATTTTTACGATTGCCTGCTTTCAAATTCTTTCATCCCAAAAAGCCATATCTCGTCCCGCTCCTTTTCTGCTCTTGACTTGCTGTAATTCAAAGTCTCCTCTGTTAGCGCCTTTGGCATTTCAGCAATCCGATTGAGTATGATTTCCGATCCGGGCCAATTCAAATCCTGCAGCCATTCAAACAAAAACGGGAGATAGGGCACCAGTTCTTCATCGGATCTGTCAGCAATGACTTTCGCGCATGGTTCCCAGATCGATTTGCTCTTATAGTTCGGAAGAAATGGCTGTAAAAAAGGAAACAGATACTTAACATCTTTTGCAAGTTCTAAACCATGCTGTTCACGTTGGCAATACTCCTCCGGAGAATAGTTGTTGTCCCATGTGAACAGATCGTATATTTCGTCAATGTTAGTCATTTGAGTTATCACCTCTATCATCAACATCTATTTTGTAGTCTCAACTCAGGCTCGAGTGATCAACGTGACTGTTTCCACATGCCTCGGAGCTCTCGTATCCGTGTCCGATATGCGCTGACCGTTCGAGGGAACAAGTCAAGAGCCTGTGGTCGTTTGCGGAAACATATGTCAGCCTGCTTCCCGGGCTTCAGATCATTTTGTAGAGTTCGTAGCAGTTGTGTCCCCTGGGAACGTCCTTGAGCTCGCCTCTGAGCAAATAGCCGTTCTTCTTGAAAAACGCAACATTCCAGTCGCCCGCATTCG
>JAEEGL010653976.1_pt1 | contig 18415 bp, 17 predicted proteins | sample 9134231 | NCBI WGS metagenome assembly JAEEGL01 (sample SAMN16246548, study PRJNA631951) | gut metagenome | biome: gut microbiome; feature: rumen; material: fiber-attached | host: Bos | place: Iran: Karaj | collected 2018-10 | reverse complement strand
TATCATGGTCAGTATGTTTTATAGCATCCCCACCAGTGCCAGCACGCGTTCCGCGATGAATACGGCGGCACAGGCGCCAAGGGCGACACGGATCAGGCTTTGCTCCTTGTAGGCCAGGACCAGGGCGGTGACGAAGCCCAGGATCGCCGAGATCAGGTGCGAAGTGGCGAAGAAGATGGCGGGCACGGTCATCGCGGCCAGGCAGGCATAGGGAACATAGTATAAAAAGGAGCGGATAAAGCGGCTGCGGATCTGCCGGCGCATCAGGACGAGGGGCAGCATGCGCACCAGATAGGTGACGGCGGCCATCACCAGGATGTAGATATACAGTTCAGGCATCGTCCGGGTCCTCCTCTATGGGCTTGAGCCACGCCATCAAGCCTGCGACGACCACCGTCACGATGATGATCACGAAGCCGGAGGACACGGTTTTGAGCAGGGGCAGGAAGTAAAAGAGGCAGGAGAAGACCATTGCCAGGATAATGACCATCAACACTGCGGGATCCGTCTTTGCAGGCGGAATAATGATGGCGATGAACATGCCGTACAGGGCAACGCCCAGTGCGCTCAGGAGAAAGGCGGGCAGGATGGACCCAGCCAGTCCGCCGACGAGCGTCCCCAGCACCCAGCCCGGGATCGCCACGGCCATCGCCCCATACATGAACGACGGCGCCAAAGGATCCTTCTGCACTGCGCTGATCCCGAAGATCTCGTCGGTCATGCCAAAGGCCATCAGGAAGCGGTGCCAGAGCGGCAGCTTGGCGTCCAGCTTCTGTGAGATGGACAGGGACATCAGGGAATAGCGCAGATTGATGATGAACTGTGTCAGCGCCATCTCCCACAGGCTGCCGGAAGCGAGGATGATGGTCAGCCCTGCGAACTGCCCGGCCGATGTGACGTTGGTCAGCGAGATCACCGCCGCCGCGATCGGGCTGATCCCGCCTTTTACGGCGAGGATGCCGAAGGAGAAAGAAACAGCAAAATAGCCGAGGGCGATGGGGATGCCCCCGGCTATGCCTTTACGGAATGGTTTCATGCTTTCTTGTCAAATACCTCAGATACCTGCTTCAGAAGTTCGATGACGGGCAGATGCTGCGGGCAGATGCCTTCACAGTGACCGCATTCGATACAGTCCGAAGCTTTGCCGTGGCCGCCCACGGTCAGGCTGTTTTCATAGTAATAATTGGCGATGCCATCGTGGAACACGTTCTTGGCGTTGAGGACCGCGAACAGGTCCGGGATCTGGATCTGCATCGGGCAGCCGTCTGTGCAGTAATGGCAGGCCGTGCAGGGGATCAGGTGCAGACCGCGGAAGACTTCCGTCACCTGCTGGATGGCTTCTTTCTCAGCCTCGTCCAGAGGTTGCACCGGCTGCATGGCGCTCAGGTTGTCCAGCATCTGCTCTTTGCTGCCCATGCCGGAAAGCACCATGGCGATCTGCGGGAAGCTGCCGGCAAAACGCAGCGCGTAAGCGGCATTGCTGTAGGTGTGGCCAGTCCGCGCGTTCAGGTCATCAAAGATCTTCTGCGCTTCTTCAGGCAGTTTTACCAGGCCGCCGCCCTTGACGGGTTCCATGACGATGATGGGTTTGCCGTGCTTCTCGCAGGTCTCGTAGACCAGACGGCTCTGCACGGTGGCATCTTCGTAGTCCACATAGTTGAACTGGATCTGCACCACGTCGATCTCCGGATGCTCCGTCAGGATCTTATCCAGGAATTCACCGCTGTCGTGATAGGACAGGCCCATGCGGCGGATCTTGCCCTGCTGTTTCAGGTCGGACAGGATCTCGAAGGCGCGGGTGTTTTCATACTGTGGATAGATGTGCCGGTCGACCGCGTGCATCAGATAGACGTCGAAATAATCTACGCCGCAGCACTTGAGCTGCTTCTCGAACAAAGGCAGGATGTCTTCCTCTTTGGAGAAGAGTTCGCTCGTCAGCTTGTCGGCCAGAACGTAGGACTCCCGCGGATAACGGCTGGTCAGACACTCTTTGACGGCCAGTTCGCTCCTGCCGCTTAAGTACACATGGGCGGTATCGAAATAGTTCAGCCCGGCGGCCATGAAGGCGTCGACCATGCGCTTGGTCTCTTCGATGTCGACCTCTTCGCCCTGCATAGGCAGGCGCATGCAGCCGAAACCGAATCTGCCTTTGATGTTGTCAAGAATGGAAACGCTCATAAAAAATGCCCCCTTTTTCATATTGCATTAACCTCATTGGGGATGCTATGCAGATACTGTATCATAAGCCGTCCGAGGGCGTCAAGGCGGAATGGCAATAAAAAAGAGCGGACCTAAAGTCCGCTCCGGAAAAATCAATGTCCCATGGCCTGGCCGCCGGCTTGCCCGCCGGTCTGATCATATTTCTTTTTCAGATCCTCCATATCGTCACCGGTCTGGATGGGATCCATCGCGTCCAGTTTATGCTTGCGGCCGCGGGCTTCCAGGAAACGATAGGCGATCATGAACGTGTTGTTGTCGAACTTGGTGAAATATGTGTCGTTGACTTTGCGGATGCGCTCCTCCAGGGACAGGTGGTTCATGGAGTCAGCGTAGCTCCAGACCTGTTCGAAGGCGTGCATGCAGATCTGCTCCTGCTGGGTGATGTCAGAGGAGACTTCCTGCACATTGAAGGCGTACAGATAGGCACGCAGGTAGCGGGTCTCCCCCTGGAACCATTCATAGACGGAGTTGTATTTGACCGTCATGGCCTCGACCTCGCGCTTCCATGTTTCGGACATGTAGGAAGAGTTGACGATGCGGTCCATCTGCTCGTCGGTGAGCGCCAGATTGAACTTCTTGTTGAAGTTGCGGACGATCTTCAGACGTTTGTTGGCCTGATGGGGCAGGATGGAGCTGTGGGTGCGGGCGGTGCCGCTGGTGTAGCTGTAGCTGCCCGTGCCGGCCTGGGCCTGACGGTAGCCTGCGGTAGGCTCCTGATACCCGTGCGCGTCGTTGTAGGTCTGCTGCTGCTGGTTCTGATAGTCACGTGTTTTCTGCTGGCTTTTGCGGACGAGCCGATAGATGATGAAGGCAACGAATGCGAGGCCGGCAATGCCGGTCAGAGCCGGCATGACACTGGAGAGGACGGCGGAGGCGATATACAGACCGATCAACCATTTGATGACGTCGCTCTTGCGCTGGTCGCGTGGAGTGGCACCGCGCAGCAGGAAAAAGACGATGAAAAATATAAGAAGTGACATATATGTAGGATCCTTTACTGTATGATGTATTATAGTACCACGATTTGGCTGAAAAATCAATTGACGGGCAAAATTCTCCGCACTATAATTATCTTTGGATTTTTACTGAAAGAGGTTGTATGATGACAGGTCCGATCTTCAGTCAGATGGTGCAGTTGTTCTCCATTCTGATCATTGGTTATATACTTTGTAAGCGCGACGTCATGAATGCGGATTTCACCAGGCGTCTGAACAAGATCGTGGTGAACGTCACGCTGCCTGCCTTGATCCTCAGTGCCGTACTGGGGGCGGAGGGCAGTGACAACGCCCTGGTCTTCTATTTGTTCGGTCTGGCGGTGGTCATGTTCCTGGCCCTTCCGTTCGTGACGCTGGGTGTCGCAAAGCTTATGCGCTTCCCTAAACAGGAAGAAGGCCTGTATGCCTTCATGATGGCCTATTCCAACATCGGTTTCATGGGGTATCCGGTCATACGGGCGGTCTATGGGGATATCGGAGTGTTCTATACTTCGATCTTCAATATCATGTTCAATGTATCCGGTTTTACGCTGGGCATCTGGCTGATCCACCGCGGCAGCGGCAGCAAAGCCCCCTTCACGCCGAAAAAACTGCTGTCGCCCGGGATCTTGTTCTCCGCACTGGCGATCGTGTTTTACCTTTTGAAAGTGCAGCTGCCGGATCCGGTGTGCGAATTGATCCGTACCATCGGAAACTTAACGACGCCCCTGGCCATGCTGCTGATCGGTGCCACGCTGGGGCAGATCCCTCTGAAAGAAGTTTTCAACGATTGGCACATGTATCCCTTCGCTGTGGTCAAGCAGATCCTGCTGCCGCTGGCGTTGTGGCCGTTGATCCGGCTGGTGACATCGGATCCCATGATCCGTGGTATCATGCTGGTGCTTATGGCGATGCCGGTGGCCAACACCAGCGTCCTGTTCGCGACGGAGTTCGGCCTGGCGGAGAAGACCGCGGCGAAGAACGTATTTTTCACGACTTTGGTATCCATCCTGACGGTACCTCTCGTCGTCATGATCTGCGGAGTGTAAGGAGAAGATATGGGTCAAACGATGTTTTTCCCTTGGGAACCGCCTTTTATGATAGCGCTGCAAAGCGTAATGGGGCCGTTCCTGACATGGCTGATGTCGTTTATCACAAACTTTGGAGAGGAATTGATCCTCATCATCGTGATGGGGTTCATCTATTGGTGTTACGATAAAAAGTTCGGGATCTACGCTGGAACGAATATCGTGCTCTGTGTGATATTGAATCCGATGCTGAAAAATGTGGCGATGCGGCGCCGGCCCTATATGGATCATCCCGAGATCCGGTGCCTGAAGGCGACAGATTCCACGGCGGATATCTATGATGTGGCGGCGCAGGGCTATTCTTTCCCCAGCGGCCATGCCATGAACAGCACAACGGTCTACGGGTCGATGGCACGTTACCTCAAGGCCTGGAAAGCCGTGCGGATCGCAGCATTCATACTGACGTTTCTGGTCGGCCTTTCAAGGATCATGCTGGGCGTGCATTATCCGACTGATATACTGGTCGGTTGGGCGATCGGTCTCGTGATCATCTTCCTGGTGCCTTGGCTGGAGGCGAGGATCCGCAATCGATGGCTGTTCCACCTTGTGCTGGTCCTTCTGTCCTGCTCCGGTATCTTCTATTGCCATACGAACGATTATTATTCCGCCCTCGGCCTGATGATCGGCTTCTTCCTTGCGATACCGTTCGAGGAACGGTTTGTTCGGTTCAAGAGTGTGGACCTCAGCGATGCGAAGGGCATCCTGTGGTGCTTCCTGCGGATCCTCGGCGGCGGTCTGATCTATTATGTGCTGAACACCGTGCTGAAACTGCCGTTTTCGAAGAGTTTTCTGGAGTCGCAGACGGCCGGCGCCTTCCTGGTGCGGACCCTTCGCTACTGCATTGTAACTTTCATCGATATCGGTGTGTATCCTATGATCTTTAAATATGTGGAAAAGGTGAAATCATGAGTAAAACGATCTATCTGGCCGGCGGCTGCTACTGGGGCGTACAGAAGTACGTCGACCAGCTGCCCGGCATCCTGGAGACCGAAGTCGGCTTTGCCAACGGAAGCGCTGTGGCGCCTTCCTATAAGCAGGTCTGCGCCGGAGATACCGGCCATACCGAGACCTGCCGCGTGGTCTATGATGAGACGGTGCTGCCGCTGCACGTGCTGCTGCACTTGTTCTTCCGGATCATCGATCCGACGCAGATCAACCGACAGGGGCATGATGTGGGCTACCAGTACCGCACCGGTATTTTCTATGACGATCCGGCGGATCTGCCTGTCATCGCGGAGATGGTGGGATGGCTGGCGACGCAGTATGAAGCGCCTCTGGCGTTGGCGGTGGAACCGCTTTCCGCCTTCTACCCGGCGGAAGAGGACCATCAGAAGTATCTGGACAAACGGCCCGGCGGCTATTGCCATGTGCCATTGGAGCAGATCCTTTGGGCACGCACGCTGGACCTTGCACAATACAGGGAGGAGAACAAATTATGAAAATAGGGATCGTTTACACCAGCACGACGCCGGAACTGATCGCGGATGTGAATCGTGTGGTGCGTGAGCAACTGGGTTCGGAGATCGAGGTTTATGAGCAGCAGGATCCGTCGATCCTGGCGGAAGTCCGGGAGGCAGGTTATGTGACTGCCGCTCCTGCCGCCCGGTTGATTCGCATGTTCATGAACGCGGTAACGGAAGGATGCGACGCGATCCTGAACGTCTGCTCGTCCGTGGGAGAGGTCGCGGACTGTGTACAGGACGCCGCCAAATATCTGGGTGTGCCGATCGTCCGGATCGACGAGGATATGTGCCGGGAGGCTGTGCACCGCGGCACCCGCGTCGGTGTGATGGCCACGCTGCCGACGACTTTGGCGCCGACCTGTGGGACAGTGCGCCGTGTGGCCCGCGAAATGGGTAAGGCTGTGGAGATCACCGAGTGTCTGGTCGATGGAGCTTTTGGCCTGAACCAGGAGGAATTCCGTGAACGGATGCTTGCCTGTGCAAAGCAGATCAAGGACCAGGTCGACGTGATCGTTTTCGCCCAGGGCAGCATGGCCTATTGTGAAGCATATATCGCGGAAAAGACCGGCAAAGTCGTGCTTTCCAGCCCGCGGTTCGGCGCTGCAGCGCTGAAAGAAGCCCTCGTCAAGAAAGGCTTGATCGCATGATGGAACAGCATAGAGTTTTGATCTCGGTGGCGCCGGTCAATGCGGCACCGCATAAGATCGATCCGCAGGCGATCGCTGACGACGTTTTCCGCTGCTATCAGGCAGGCGCAGCCATGGTGCATCTGCACGTCAGGGATGAGAACGGCGCTTTGACCCCGGATTTCTCGCTGTTGGCGGACACCATCCGCCGGATCCGCGCACTGTGCGATATCGTCATCGAAGTATCCACCGGCGGTGTTTCCGAACTGACCATCGAAGAACGCTGTGTGCCCTGCCATGAGGAACTGGTGGAAGCGGTCAGCCTGAATGTAGGGTCGGTCAATCTAGGCCAGGCCGTCTATCGCAACCCCATCCGCGAGGTGGAATACTGTGTAGAGAGTTTGATGGACGGCGGCAAAGTGCCCGAGATCGAAGTCTTTGAGCTGGGCATGATCCACACGGTGCGGCAGCTGCAGGAAAAGTTTGGTCTTAAGGATCCGCTTTTGTTCGCGCTGGTCTTCGGCCATGAGGGCGAGATGCCAGCGACCAAGGCGGCTTTGGATCATATGCTGAGTTTCCTGAACGTGACCTTCGCCGACAACGCCATCGCACCTTTGTGGGGCTACACCCAGTCCGCCCGTAAAGACTGGGAGATGATGCGCTACGCTTTGGAGCTTGGCGCGGACTCGGTCCGTGTCGGCTTTGAGGATTCGGACTATCTGGACCCGGAGACCCGCGTGGACACCAATGCGCCGATCGTGGCACGTGCGGCGGCACTGGTCCGGGAGACCGGCGGCCAGCCCATGACACCAGCGGAGGCAAGGAAATTGCTCGGTATTTACTGAATAAACAAATCAGGGAGCGTGAAACGTGTCGATCGTTTGCACACTCCCTTTTATTTCTATTCCGGAGAAAAGCTGAATCATGCCCACAAGCGGAAAATAGATAGTTGTTTATGACTGAGTATACGCAATACCTACATAACTGGTCAAATCATAACCCAATGTAGGTATATTATGGTGTTCGTATCAGGACGGATACCCACATGATTGGTCAAAAAATGAAAAATGTGGGTAGGTCAGGACGCTCATTGAAGGCTCGATACCCACATTATTGGCCAAATAGTGACCATATGTGGGTATGGTGAAGCTCTGGTTCAAGGTCTGATACCCACATTACTAGCCAAATCATAACAATATGTGGGTGTGTTAGGATGTTCATACGTGAGCCGATACCCACAGAGCGGGCTAAATAATAACAAAATGTGGGTAAAACAGGAAACTCTGGTCGATATAATAGTTTGTAGGCCGGTATTTCAATACAATTCCTTCAAGCGTTCAGTGATCAGATCGTAGTTTTCCTTCTTATGCGGGAAGAGACAATGGCTGCAGTCCTTGATCCCATTGTCCAACAACACGAAATCGCCGCCGCATTTTTCGCCCAAAGCGTACAGCGGGCAGTAGCAGAACAGACAGTTGAAATTCTCCGGATCCGCCCCTGTGTGACAGGGGAAGAATTCGCAGGCAGTGTGCTGAAAAAACGCGTAATGACGATCCATGGGTCTCCTCCTGTGATCACAAGCCCCCGACTCACAGCCGGGGGTGTATTTTTGTTTAAGCCTGCAGCAAGGCAACGGCGACGTCGTTGACGTTGGTGCCCGTAGGTCCGGTCATGATCAGACCACCGACTTTCTGCAGCGCATGATACGCATCATTGTCCTGAAGGACACTGTCGATCGTGAGGCCGAGGTCCTTTAATTCTTTCTCGGTATCACCATCCACATAACCGCCGGCGGCATCAGTCGGTCCATCGGTCCCATCGCTGCCTACGGAGAAAACGGCAGCGTTGGACATGCCACTGATACCGGCGGCCGCGGCCAGAGCGATCTCCTGGTTGCGTCCGCCCAGCCCATGTCCGGTGAGTTTGACCACGGTCTCGCCGCCGGCGATAAAGGCAAGCGCCTTACCGGAGCCGACATGGGTCTTCAGGATCGAAGCAAGGAAGCTTCCGGCTTCTTTCGCCTGGCAGCAGAGCTGATCCGTCAGCAGTATGGGTTCATATCCCAGGGATTTACAGACTCGGCCCGCGGCAGAGCAGAGCTCCCGCACACTGCCGTTGATCTGCGTGTGGACGTTATCCAGAAATTTCGGCGTTTCCACGTCCAGAAGGCGCAGAGCGGCTTCTGACATTTTGAGATCATATTTCTTCTGGATGCGCCAGGCGTCTTCGGTCGTAGCACTGTCGGCACAGGCCGGGCCGGAAGCGATCATATCCAGAGGATCGCCCAGGATATCGGAAAGCACCACGGCTTCAACTTTTGCCGGCCGGCAGAGCTGCGCGAAGCGGCCGCCTTTGACGGCACTCAAACGCTTGCGGATCGTATTGATCTCCACGATATCGGCGCCGCAGGCCAGCAGCTGGCCAGTGATATCCTGCAGTTCTTCACTGCTGACGAGCGGCTTCTCGAACAAGGCAGATCCGCCGCCGGAGAGCATGAACAGCACGGTATCTTCCTCGCTCAGATCTGAGACCAGATCCAACGCTAGCTGCGTGCCTCGGAAAGAGTTTTCATCCGGCACGGGATGACCGGCTTCCACGCAGGTGAAATTCGCGATCGGCCCCATCACATGGTCGTATTTAGTCACGACGATACCATTCTCGATGCGGCTGCCCAAACAATCGGAAGCGGCCTTGGCCATCTGCCAGGCGGCTTTTCCGGCGGCGACCAATAGTACGCGTCCCGGGAATTCCTTGCCTTTCAAGGCGCGTTCTACCGCCGCGTCCGGCTGGACAGCGACGATGGCTTTTTTAACGATCTCATCAGCGTGAATTCGGAGAGTCTGGTTCATCATTACCTCCTATAGCATCATATGATGCCTTTATTTTAGTTTGCTAAAGCGATAGTGTCAACCGCATTCCAAACAGTGGATACAAAATGCGGTCCTCCGATGGATACAAAAAAAGCGGTCCTCCGATGGATACAAAAAAGCGGTCCTATGACAGGACCGCATGCACTCCCGAAAGGATTCGAACCTCCGACGCATGGCTCCGGAAGCCATCGCTCTATCCACTGAGCTACGGGAGCATGAGTTGTCGCTTCGCGACAACTCAGGAATAACGCTTCGAGTTATTCCGTACATAGTATTATAGTGCAGTCGTCTGGAAATTGCAAGTGTTTTCTATACGAGCATGCGTCCGGCCTGTCTTCGGGATCCCGCCACGGGCGGCTGGCCGCAAGAAAAAGGTGGCAAAACCGGTCGAGCCCTGCTATAATATGAAAAAACCAAAAGAGGTGTGCATGAAGCATCGCAGTAAGCAAAGCTGGAAGATCTGGCTCGTGATCTTTCTTCTGCTGGCGGGGATCGGCTTCCTCCTGTCGCAGCGGTCTAAACCTGTGGAAATGCAGTACACAGGCGCGGCTTGGGACGAGGTGGACAAGGGCAGACCGTCTTTCACGAGGGAAGAGATCACCGATCAGGCGTTCGAATCCTACAGCCCACTGGATATGCTGGGCCGGGCAGGAGAGGCGATCTGCTGCCTGGGTCCGGAACTCATGCCCGAAGGTCCGCGCGGATCGATCGCGGGCATCAAGCCCACGGGCTTTCAGCAGGCCAAATATCCCGGCGTCATCGATGAAGATCCGCCATATCTGTACAACCGCTGTCATCTGGTGGCGTATCGCCTGTCCGGTGAAAACGCCAACGTGTGCAATCTGATCACGGGGACGCGGTATTTCAACGTGACCGGCATGCAGCCATGGGAGAGCAAGGTGGCTTCCTATATCGAGCGCACCGGCAACCATGTCATGTACCGGGTGCGGCCGGATTTCCACGGGAAGGAACTGGTCGCCCGTGGTGTGGAGATGGAAGCGTATTCCGTCGAGGATCAGGGGAAGGGCATCTCCTTCCATATATATGTTTACAATGTGCAGCCCGGGATCGAGATCGATTACAGGACCGGACACAATCGCTTGGAATAGAAAGGAAAGGATCTATGACTTCATTCGGATGGAACCCCCAATGTTTGACAAAGGACGGAAAACCGTGGCTCCCCATCATGGGCGAGATCCATTTTTCACGGTATCCGCACCGGTACTGGCGCGAAGCACTGGCCAAGATGAAGGCCGGCGGCGTGGAGATCGTGGCGATCTACGTCTTCTGGAACCATCATGAGGAAACACATGGTGAGATCTCCTGGGCGGGCGACCGGGATATCCGTTCCTTCCTGAAACTGTGCCAGGAAGCAGGCTTGTACGTCTTCCTGCGGCCGGGTCCCTGGTGCCATGGAGAGGCGCGCCACGGCGGTTTCCCGGACTGGCTGGTGGAAATGGATTGTGAGCTGCGGTCCAACGATGCCCGCTATATGGCGGAAGTCAGCCGCTTCTGGACCGCGCTGTATCAGCAGATCGAAGAATTCCTGTACAAAAACGAAGGCCCGATCATCGGGATCCAGGTCGAAAATGAATATGGCCACGTCGGTGGAGGCGGCGGTGACGAGCACATCTGCGCGCTCACGGAGCTGCTGCACAAGATCGGTTTCGACGCCCCGTATATGACGGCGACCGGCTGGGGGAAAGCCTGCATCGGTGACTTGATGCCGGTCATGGGCGGTTATGTGGAAGCACCGTGGGATCCTTCCCTCAAGGAACTGCCGCCGAACCCGAATTTTGTGTTTGCAAATAAGCGGAGATTGGCCTACAGCGAGACCATCAACTATGATCCGGAACAGTTCCCCTTCCTGCTGGCGGAACTGGGCGGCGGCCTGCAGGTGACATACAATCGCAGACCGCGTGTCAGTGCCGAGGATACGGGAGCCATGTCACTGGTCCGGCTGGGCAGCGGTGCCAACCTGCTGGGCTACTATGTCTATCACGGCGGAACGAACCCGGTCGGTAAGGAGCACACGCAGCAGGAATGCCGCGAAGTCGGCAACTACTGTGACCTGCCGGCGCTGACCTATGATTTCCAGGCGCCGATCCGCGAATACGGCCAGATCGCGGAAAGCTTCAAGGAGATCCGGATGCTGGCCTTGTTCCTTAAGGATTTCGGGCCCGAACTTGCGGAGATGGAATCCTTGATCCCTTCCAATTCGCCCAGAGATCCTGCGGACACCCAGCATCTGCGTACGGCCATCCGTGCCAACGACACCTCCGGCTATCTTTTCATCAACAATTATCAGCGCCGCCGCAAACTGGCCGATCATCATCATCTGCATTTCCGCGTGGGGGACGTGGTCTTCCCCGAATTCGACGTGATGGATGGAGAATATTTCTTCCTGCCCTTCCATATGAAACTGGGCAAGCAGGAACTGATCAGTGCGCTGGCGACACCTTTGTGCAAGCTGCGGGACGGCTACGTTTTCTACACCGATCGTGATCCGCAGTACCGCTGGGCAGGGGATTCCGCCAAGGTCCTGACATTGACTCGCGAAGAAGCGAAGAACGCCGCCAAGGTGCGCTTCATGGACGAGTATCTTGTCATCTGCGACCAGCCGGTCCTGCAGGGCGAGGATGGGCCTTACTGTCTGGCCCGCCGCACGGTGGACTTCAAGACCTATCCGGAACTGCCGCACATCCTGGGTTCGCCGGATGGGGATCTAACGGCTTATACGCTGCCGGTCCCGGCATCCAAAGTCACGCTGCAGGTCAAGCCGCTGATGCAGACCAACTATCTGTATCGGGAGTATGAGCTTTCGCTGCGCGGCGAGGTGAGTGGTACCGATGTCTTCCTGACCATCGATTATGAAGGCAACCAGGCAGAGCTGTTCGTGAGCGGTCATAAGGTCGCCGACGATTACTATCGTGGAGAACCATGGGTCGTGGGCTTGAAGCGGTTCCGCTTCCCGAAGAAGATGATCCTTAGGGTCTTTGCATTAGAAAAGGGCCAGCCGATCTTTCTCGACGAGCCCTTGGAGATGGAACATGGCCGCGCGCTGCGCCTGAAGGGCGTCGCGGCGGAAGAAGAATTCAAAGTAATGCTGTGATCAGACGTGATCGACCAGATCACGGCCAACCATGTAGAGCATGTGGGCGGTTTCATTCAGAAGCCGCTCGCCGTAGTTATACAGGAACATGTCGGCTTCCATGTTGAAGGTGCCCTGATAGCCTATGTCACGCAGCGCCTGCATCAGCGCGGGCCAGTCCGTGATACCGGTGTACGGCGCCTGATGCAGATCCTTAACACCATCGTTGTCATGGACGTGCAGACAGCCGATGTAACTGCCCAGTTCATGGATCATGTCCTGAGGCGTGCTGCCGGTCAGCAGGGCGTGCCCGGTATCGAGGCAGTTCACGAACCAGTCATGGCCCATCATATCCACGTACGCCTTCATTTCTTTGGCGGTACTGCAGACGGTGGGACAGATGGCCTGGCGCTCCGGATCCCAGTTGAACATGTTCTCCACAGCGATCTTGATACCGTACGCTTCGGCGTACGGTTTTAATTTGCTGTAATACTTGAAATTGATGTCCTGGGTCTCTTCGTGATGCTGGTCATACCGGCAGGTCGGCAGGATGACCGGGTGGACGACGATATACTTCGCACCGAGCAGGGCAGCGGCCTTCATGGCGCGGATCTGCAGCTGCATGTAGAGATCATCGGCCGTCTCATCGCCCGTGTAGAGATACTGGGGCATGGGGGAATGGGCCTGATGGATCTCGATCCCATGATCATCCGCGACGGCACGCAGACGCTTGTAATACGCCTCGTGCTCCGCATTACTCATCAGGAAGCGGGGATCCTTTTCCAGATAGAAGAATCCGAAATCGAGCGCCTGGAAACCGGCTTCGGCCAGCAGGATGATGCCGGCCTCGTCGCCGATGTTGGGGCTGTCCAGCACAGAAAATGTGGATGTACTGATCTTCATAGCCATGTATTCCTTAGAAACGTACCAGATAGTTGACGATCTCGAAGGGACGGACCGTGCGGCAGATAGTATCAGCCTCTGCCGTCTCTTCCAACGGCTGACCCAGCAGGTCGCAGGCTGTGAACGCTTTGATGCCGAAATCCGAGGTGATGCGTATCTTCTGCGTTCCGCCGAAGCACTCGTGGAAACGCAGCAGGATCTGGTTGGAATCCTCGGCCTTCTTGATCGCATCGATGTGGATGCCCGTGCCTTCGACCGCGAAGATCTGACGGCCGGAGAACGGGGACTGGCCGGAGACCGCGGTGAGCGGCAGGTTCAGCGCGACACTTTCCTCGATGACACCGCCGGCGACCGGCCCATCTGCATGCGGATACAGGGCGTAGGTGAAATCATGCGCGCCCATGTCGGCTTCGGTATCCGGATGTTTGCCGCTCTTGAGGAGCGAGAGTTTGATCGTGCCGTCCTTGGCGTTATAACCATATTTGCAGTCGTTCAGGATGGCCACGCCGTAATTCTGCTCGGACAGGTCGCCCCACTTATGGCCGACGACTTCGAAACGAGCCCAATCCCAGCTGTTGTTGTAGTGGGTCGGGCGTTCCACATGACCATACTGGATATCATACGTAGCCTTGGTCGTGCGGACGGAGGTGTCGAAGGCGGTCTTGAGCAGACGATGATCCTCGTGCCAGTCCACATGGGTCTTGAAATCGATGCGGCGGCTGTCACGATAGACGATCATGTCCTGTTCGATGCGGGAGTGACCATAGGTGTAAGCGGAGGAAATGACCATGCGCAGCGGACCATTTTCCTTAAGGGTAACAGGACCATCCGGCACAGCGAATTCCTTCTTCTGGGTGTAGAAGATATCGATATCCCAGTTATCGTACTTGATGGGCTTGTCCTCGAAGATTTCCAGAGCGTTGCCAAAACCGCCTTCTTTCAGGACTTCCCGGTCCTCATCTTTGTCGTAGATACGGCAGAGGAAACCGCGTGCGTCATACTGTACGGTATAGTGCGGTGATTCCGCGACGGAACCGTCGAAGGAGAAGGGCGTCTGGAACGTTGGCGCTCCTGCTGCCGAGAAGAAGGTCTTGAGGCTGAGCGCCGGGACGTCGATCCGGACCAGGGCGCCGCCCTCGGTCTCCTGGATCTCCAGCGGCTGTCCGGCATCATCGACGAAAGCCGTGCCATAAACGGCGGGTACGAAGACCAGGTCGGTGCGCGGGAAACTGCCGAAATTGCAGACCGTATAGGCGCCGTCATATGTGTTGACCAGATGAGACAGGGCATCTTTCGTCACGCGTTCCGCGTCTGCAAGGACCTTGGCATACATGATGTCGCTATCCTCATAGACCTCGCGGATGGAGGAGCCCGGGATGATATCGTGGAACTGCAGTTCCAGTACGGTGTCCCAGCTGTCATACAAGGTCTTTGCATCGCAGCCGCCGCCCAGGATGAAGGAGAGGGCGGACAGCCATTCCGCCTTGCAGAGGGCGAACTCGGATCTGCGGTTGTTCTGCTTGTTATGGGCTTGAGAAGTGTAGGTGCCACGATGGTACTCGAGATACAGCTCACCGTCCCAGACCGGGACTTCCTGCACCGCGTCAGCCTCGGCACGGGCCACATCTTCATGCAGCTTATCAAAGAATGCACCGGCACGGGCGGCTTTGACATGGGGAAGGCCGGGGATACGGTCCATTGCGCGGCGCATCTTGAGCATGTCGTGATCCACACCGCCGCCGCCATCCCCATGGCCATAGGAGACCAGGAAAGCGTTGGTCAGCTCCTTGTTCTGGAACTTCTTCCAGCCGCCCAGCACGGAGACCGGAGAGATCTCGCCATTGTAGGTCGAACCGCGTTTGTCGATGCCTTCCACGGAAGAGGGCACGTCGATGAAATAAGTAAGGACATCAGTCCCATCGATGCCGCGCCAACGGAAAACGTCGTTCGGCATGGTGTTGAACTGATTCCAGCTGATCTTGGTGGTAGCGAAGGTCTTGATGCCGGACAGCTTCAGGATCTGCGGCAGCGCCCAGCTGTAGCCGAATACGTCCGGCAGCCACAGATAGGTGCAGGTCTTGCCGAATTCCTGACGGAAGAAGCGGATGCCGTGCTGGAACTGGCGAACCAGGCTTTCGCCCGAGGTGATATTGCAGTCGGCTTCCAGCCACATACCGCCTTCCGGCTCCCAACGGCCTTCCGCGACTCGTTCCTTGATACGTTCGAACAGTTCCGGCGCGTCGGTTTTGATATCTTTGTAAACCTGCGGAGAAGAGTGCATGAAGATGTATTCATCGAACTCTTCCATGTAGCGCAGTACGGTGGAGAAGGTGCGCTGGGCTTTCTCGCGAGTGTGCTTCAGACGCCACAGCCAGGCGACGTCGATGTGAGAATGTCCGATGGCGTAGGCAGTGATCTCACTCTTGGCCTCGATCTTATCCAGCTCGGTCATAAGGACGGACAGCGCCTCGGTGACCGTGTCCAGATAGCGGTCCTGATCCCAGTTGATGACGAGCAGCGCTTTCTCCAGTGCCTGCTCCAGCTTCGCCCGCAGCGGATCCTCCGGAGACATGAGCGGCAGGGATCCGGCGATGGCGCGGGTGAAATAGTACATTTCATCGGCAGCCTTGTGCAGATATCCGACTTCTGCCTGTTTGAACTGATGATAGAAGGTCACGTGCTTGCCGCCGCCTTCCAGACCGGTCCACAGCAGGAAGGTCAGCCGTGCTTCGTGCCCGGCCAGATCCTGGAAGACCACGTCGTTATGGAAGGTATCCACGCCTTGATAGCGGGTACCGTCGACATATAATAATGATTCGAACGCGCTGTTGAAACCGCCGCCCGTTTTGCCGAAATCGAACCGGCCGACGACCTCATACCCATCGCGGGCTTCAGGCAGACGGACCGTCTTTTCCAGCCACAGATATTTGTCACGGCCTACGAAGTGATCGCCCTGCTGGAACAGAGGACCCTCCACGACTGTCGGCGCCTCCGTATGCACCGTATCACGGTCCAGCGTATCCTCCATGGAGATCATGGGAGCGATGGAGACCATATCCACATAGCGGCGTACGGCCATCTCTTCAGCCCGCCGCTGGAATTTATCGACTGTAAAGAACATACAAGATACCTCCGTATGATTGATCTTGTTCTTATTATAAAACACATGGTTGCGGGTGTCAAAACAAGTTGTATGGAAATTAGATCCATGTTACAATAATGACAGCAATTCAAGAAAAGGGGATCAAGTTCCATGCCCGGAGTGAAAAAAACAACGACCCGTCAAATGACGAGCGGCCCGATCATCAAGCAGATCCTGCTGTTCTCCATACCGTTGATGCTCGGCAACGTCTTTCAGATGGCGTATAATACGGTGGACTCCATCGTGGTGGGCAATTTCGTCGGCACCCAGGCGCTGGCGGCTGTCGGCTCGACCACGATGATCGTCAACATGCTGGTCTTCTTCTTTAACGGTTTTTCCGTCGGCGCCTGCGTGGTCATCGGCCAGTATTTCGGCGCCCGCGACATGGAGAACCTGCACCGTGCGGTAGAGACCACCATGGCCATGACGTTCATCTTCTGTTTCGCGTTCACCGGCATCGGCGTGCTGGGCGTCAAGCCCATGCTGCGCTTCATGTCCGTACCGGAGGATGTGTTCGAGGACGCCACCACGTATCTGCGCATCTATTTCTTTGGCTTGTCCGGCCTGTTGATCTACAACATGGGCAGCGGGATCCTGCGTGCTGTGGGCGACACCACGCGGCCGCTGTATTTCCTGGTGCTGACCAGCGTGCTGAACATCATCCTGGACCTGCTGTTCGTCATCGTCTTCCATCTGGGCATCGCCGGCGTGGCATATGCCACGATCATCGCTCAGGCAGTCTCGGCTGTGCTGACGCTGCTTCTGCTGACCCGGACCAGTGATATCTATCAGCTGGTCTGGAAGGATCTGAGCATCGATGGAAGTCTGCTGCGCAGGATCTTCGCGCTGGGACTTCCGGCGGGCATCCAGTCGGTCATCACGGCGTTCTCCAACGTGTTCGTCCAGTCTTATATCAATTATTTCGGCTCCGCCTGCATGGCCGGCTGGAGCTGCTACAACAAGCTGGATTCCTTCATCATGCTGCCACTGCAGAGCTTCGCCCTGGCGGCGACCACTTTCGTCAGCCAGAACATCGGAGCGAAGCAGATCAAGCGGGCGGATCAGGGTACGAAGATGACGATCTTGCTATCGCTGGGAGTGACCGGTGCTATAGCATTGGTGATATACATTTTCGCCGGACCTGCCATCGGTCTGTTCTCGAAGGATGACGCCGTCGTCCGATTTGGCATCATGTTCATACGCGCCAATACGATCTTCCTGCTGGCGAACTGTGTGAACCACGTCCTGGCAGGTGCCCTGCGCGGCCGTGGGGATTCCAGAGGTCCGATGATCATCATGCTGTCGTCCTTTGTCGTGATCCGTCAGATCTATCTGTTCGTTGTGACGCATTATATCGCCAACACGGAGGTACTGGTCGGCTTCGGATACCCCGTCGGATGGATGTCCTGCTGCATTTTGGAATTGTCATATTATTACATCTTTCATGTGCGAAAGCATCGCCAAAAAGCAGTCGCCTGAGCTTTCGATTTTGCGCTTTTTACCCTTGAATCGCACGAAAATACGACAGTGAAATCGGCCATCGTAACATCGTATCACCGAAGAAAAATAAATCGCAAAAATCCTTGAAAACCGCTTATTTAGCGGTTGACAAGGGTTTTTCTTTTTTATAATATTATCATCACCCACTCGAAAAAAGAGGGTCTGCACCAGCCTTTTGGCAGGCAAATTTGGATCAGGAAAATTTTTAAAAAAACTAAAAGTTTTTGTTGACAACCAGATGCCGGTGTAGTATAATAACTTTTGCTTGCTGCGAAAAGCAGGCAAAAAACGAACATTGAAAATCGAACAGTGTAACATCAAGAGTCAACGGAATCGTAAAGATTCCGAGACAGGTAAGTACAAGATACATACCAACGTCAATGAACTTGAAAACTTTAGTAATTCAAGGAAGATTTTAACGAGAGTTTGATCCTGGCTCAGGATGAACGCTGGCGGCACGCTTAACACATGCAAGTCGAACGAAGCTTACGGAAGTGCGTTTTCGGACAAACAGAAGTAAGACTTAGTGGCGGACGGG
>JAEEGL010951283.1_pt1 | contig 18416 bp, 18 predicted proteins | sample 9134231 | NCBI WGS metagenome assembly JAEEGL01 (sample SAMN16246548, study PRJNA631951) | gut metagenome | biome: gut microbiome; feature: rumen; material: fiber-attached | host: Bos | place: Iran: Karaj | collected 2018-10 | reverse complement strand
GGATACTGGAACCTTCTCCGTTTCGATCCCAGGCTTCTCGAGCAGGGAAAGAACCCGCTCTCTATCGACTGCAAGGAAGCGACTTCCGACTACAATGAGTTCATCATGGGCGAGGTCAGATACAGCTCTCTGCCGCTCTCCTTCCCGGACAGGGCCGCCGCCCTCTTCGACGTCGCTCAGAAGGACGCCGCCGAGCGTTACAGGAAACTCGTAAAGCAGCAGAAAATGTACAGTGAGTAATCTATAAAGGAGGCCGGCGGAAAACGCCGGCTTCCTCTGTTTTCCGGAGGTGCCCGAAATGAAACTGTTTAATTATCTTAAAGACGGATCCCCCAGCCTCGGGATCTTTTCCGACGGCCGATGGCTCGACGCTGAAACGCCCTCGGGAAAAGCAGTCTGCACGGACGACGTCATATCCGGTTCTGTTCCCGCGGAAGACATACGTCCCGGACGTGAACTCGCACCCGGTTTTAAGTTCGCTCCGGCCGTCGCCGCCCCGGACAAGATCCTCTGCGCCGGACTGAACTACAGGGATCACGCTGAAGAGACCGGAGGAAAGGTCCCCGAGCAGCCGGTCATCTTCGCAAAGCTCACCTCCTGCCTTGCCGCCTGCGGAGAGGATATCCCCAAACCGCCCGCGGTGCGCTGCCTGGATTACGAGGCCGAGCTTGTCGTTATCGTCGGCAAGAGCGCATACAACGTTGCCGAAGAAGACGCCGGCGCCTGCATATTCGGCTACGCCTGCGGAAACGATCTTTCCGCCCGCGACGCGCAGTTTCTGTCCAATCAGTGGTTCCTGGGCAAATCTCTTCCCGGATTCTCGCCGCTCGGGCCGCTGCTCGTCACAAAAGACGAGGTGGACGTGTCGTCGCTGGCTATCTCATGCAGCCTTAACGGCGTGACTGTACAGGATTCAAACACCTCCAACATGATCTTCTCTCCGGCTCAGCTGCTGGCGTTCACGTCGAAATACGTCGCGCTGCGTCCCGGTGATCTGATCTACACAGGGACTCCTGCCGGGGTGATACTTGGAAAGCCTAAGGGCACGCGCGTATGGATGAAGGCAGGCGACGCCGTTTCAGTCACGATCGAAGGGCTCGGAACGCTTACGAACCGCTTTGTGTGACTCAGGTCGGACAGATCGCGCAAATGATAAAAGCCGTCTCCGGTATTGACCGGAGACGGCTTGATTCGTATATGACGTTACGTACGTTTAGCAGGTATGGCGTGCTCGCAGGGAACGCCGGTCTGGCACTTGCCGCATCCGTAGCGTTCGCGGAAACCGCTGCCGCAGGGAAATCTTCCGCCTGTAGTGTCCAGAAAAGCTTTGCACATGATATGATCTTTTCCTAAAGCTACTCCCTTCTTCGGATCGATCGCACCGGCCGGACAGCGTAGCGCGCACGCTCCGCACATGGTGCAGTATTCAAAAGGCGACGAATACGCCCGCTTCGTCACGGGCATCGGCGCGTCCGTAACGACGCTGCCGATCCTGCCCGCCATGCCCCGCGCGGTTATGAGCCCCTTCGAAAGTCCGAAAGTTCCCAGCCCTGCGATGTGCGCCGCATGGCGCTCAGACCAGTTGCTGCAAAAAGGCGCAAGCATCCTGAACTTTTCGCTCTTGGATGGCTGTACGGCCGCAAAGCCCTCGTCCTCAAGAGCGCGGACTATGGCGTCGCCCAGCGCGACGAGCATGTCCTGCCCTTCTATCCGCGCCTGTCGCCACGCGTCGCTCGGCACGTCCAGGCTGAGGGAGTTGTCGCGCCTTACGTCTTCCGTAAACGGGAGGAAGAACGATATGACGCTCTTTGCGCCGGGCAGCACGTCGCAGGGGAGCATGACGCCCGGGTCCGCTACGCCTGCTTCCCGAAGCGTCAGGAACATCGGATCGCCAGCGTCCGCGATGCCGAACAGCGGCTCCTCATAGTATCTCATTCCTATAAGATCGGCGGACGGGGTATTCTCGGGCGTGACCCGGTTAAGTTCGGATGCGATCATATCCGCGGCCAGTTCGGCCAGTCTTTTCTCTGTCATACATCCGCTCCCTTCACTGAAAACAGTCCGTTGATGAACTTGCGTACCTGTTCAGCATTATCCGCAAAGCTCTTTCTCCGTGCCAGCATGACGTCCGTCTCTGCAAGAGCGTACTCCCTGATGAGTTCCGGAGACGCGCCCGTTTCCTCGAACCTCTCGAGCAGGAGCGCGCAGAATCTGCGTTTCTTTGCCGTGCACACCGGGTCATAGGATGCGGCATAGGCGAGCATCCGGCCCATATCCTCCTCAAAGGGCGGTCCGCCGGTCTCTTCTTCGAAATCCACACCAACGCATCGCATGCCCGTCCAGATGAAATTGCGAAGATTCACGTCGCCGCGTTTTTTCCCTGTTACGGCGTACCAGAATATGAGCCAGTCCGCAAGGGCGGCGACCGCATCCTCGATTTCCTCCCCGCGCACAGCGCCCGCCTCGTATCCCGCGATCACTCCTTCATACGTCATGCCCGGGATATACTCCTGCACCATGTACTCTCCGTCAAAGTACAGGACTCTTGGAACTCCTGCGCCGGCTTCCGTCAGTTCGGCGAGCGTATCGTGCTCTATCTGCGCGGCGCCGGGTTGGAGGTATCTCTTTCTGACGCAGCGCGTCCCGCAGCAGTCTACGATGCAGACCTCGTTCCTTTTGGAGATCTGACGCTCGCCGGGCACCGTCAGTATCATGTTTTTGTCCATGCTGGCACATCTCCTCCCGATGTCTGCTCATCCCGCTGTGGGGATCGTAAACTGCCAAACGGCGCCCCGGTCGGTCCGGGGCGCCGTCATGCGCGATATGCTATTTAACTGCTTCGGCGAGATCGGCGACCGCGTTCCTGAACGGGACGACGCGGCGGGTGGTCATACAGTTGACCTGGTCTGAATCCGGGAATTTTGCGTAGGTGTAGGAATCAGCGCCGTCGTTCTCGGTGAAATCGCCGCCGAACAGGAAGTTCAGTTTGTCGCTTACCGGCTTGCCCTCATCGTTCTCGGCGGTATAGGCGATCTCGACCGCCAGGCCGTCGAAACCGAACTGTGATTTGAGTTCAGCGTCCGTATGATCGAAATCACACGTCTTGTAGAAGAAACTTCTGGAGAAGGTCTTAAGTATATTGTCTATATAACCCTTCGCCGTGGTCTCTCCCGCGTTGTTGGGGTTGATCTTGACGTCGGATACCGGCACAAGGCCCGCCCCGGTCTTCAGGTACCAGATGTAAGGCTCGTCTTCGTTGCCGGCCGGATCGTCCTTCTTTTCGAAACGTATCTCTGTGCCGGAACCGTCCTTTATGGTTATCGAGTCGATATTGGTCTGATCCACCACGGGGAACGCGTCGGGCTTGGCCATGTCAAATACGCCGTAGTCGAGCGCCTTCACGAGATCGGAGTCGACGGTATAGATCTCATCGCCGTCCGGCTTCATCACATAGTACTTGGTGCCGGCGATCGTGTCAAAGCTCTTGCCTATGAGCAGGGATATCGAGTGCCCTTCGGGATCGCTGGCGGAGAAACGGAAGCTGGGAGCGTCGAGTCCGTAGTAGGAGATATCCTCCGCGATACTGATCCTGCGCTCTGCGGTAAGTCCGGAGACCTCTTCCGCTATATGTCCGACCGTATTCTGGTCGAGCGTGAGCCCGCGCATGCTATCCACATACCACGTCTCGTCTTCACGGACGAACGTGATGTCCTCTCCGTTCTTTCCGCAGTCGAGAGTGAACCTGTCGGCCTCTCCGATGCTGCCGAGGTTGATGATCGCGGCTTCCTTGTCCTTTTCCGCCTGTCTGTTGTTAATAGCGTTGATAACGGTAATGGCGACCAGCGCGGCCACGATCACCACGAGTACTATGATCAGAAAGATAAGCGTCTTTTTCGCTTTTTTCATTACCGTTTCCTCCTGGTGTTCCATGTCACGAATCCGACCGCAAGGAACGCCAGCGGGATGATCGCGATGAACAGCGCGTTCCAGATCGGGGTGTTGACGCTGTTGTTGTTCACGAGCTGTACGGATTTGGCCGGGATGTTCATGGTAGAGGAGACGTCCTCGAAGTTAGCTATTACCGAGTTGAGCAGGATGTCGAGGTTGGACATATTGGTGTACGAGGAGGTAAGATCCGTGTCCGCGATGTATGCCGCGGATATGACCGTCATCCTGGCCTTCTGTCCGGACGGGAGGGTCTCCGTCGCAACGGCGCCGACGATGAAAGCGCCTTCAGCCTTGTTGTTCTCGTCATAGTAGCAGATGCCCTGGGACGATGTGTTCATGAATGTCTCGACGGAGACGTTCTTGTGGTTCGCCGTGATGCGGGTCATGCCTCTCGGGTAAACGAGCATCGCAGCCTGCTTGATGCTCTTTGTTATGCTGCTGTCCGAAGAGAGATTCGGCGCGATGCAGTAGTAGCCGAAGGTCTGGAAGTAGGACGTGTAATAATTCGACTTGTCGCCGAGCATGCCGTCGTTTATCTTAAGTCCGAAATCGGCCATAAGAGTGGCGAAGTTCGTGAGCCTGTTGTCGTCGATGAGCAGAAGCGCTTTGCCGCCTCCGTTCATATAATCGATGATCATATCGTACTCGTCGTCTGCCAGGTCGTTCGTCGGAACATAAATGACGAGAAGGTCGCAGTCGTCAGGCATGCCGCCGTCCTTGAGGAGGTTCACCTTCTGGGTCTTGTAACCGACCTTGTAAATGGATGCCTCTACGGTAGCGTTCATGTCCTGTTCGCCGTGACCGGTGAGGTAATAGATCATCTGCGTCCTCTCGTTCATAACGGAGTTGATGGCGCTGGTTATCTGGCCGTCGGCGTCAAAGGAGTTGAGCCGGTACGTCTGATAGTAGTTATAGTACATATAGTCGTAACCGAAAATGCTCTCCTCGTAGGTATCGAAACCGTTTATATTTATGATGTTCTTTCTGCCGTTGGTCATGTCCTGAACGACGACTGAATCAGTTTCCGTCTCGTAGATGTCCAGGACCGACGGATTCTCGATGGGATCCACATAGCTGATCTTGATGCGGTCGGAAAGCTTTCCGTATCTGTCAAGGAACTTTACGAGACGCTCGTCGAGCTGAGTGGAATCCTGGATTACCGTGATCTCGATATCATCCTTAAGAGTGCCGATGAATTCCTTGGTAACGTCGGATACCTCATACAGCTTGTTGCTGGAGATGTCGTATTCGAGCACGTTAGACGGCAGCTGCTTGAGGAAAAGGCTGAATAGAATGACTATTGCGATGACGACCGCGGATATGGCGACGGCAAGACGAACGGGAGCCGGAGCCCTCTTGTCGCTTTTGTCAGCCTGCTGCACTTCGGCGTTGGTCATGTTCTTGTTTTCATCCATTACTGCCACCTCCCGTCAGTTCCAGCGGCGTCTCTGCACTGCCTGTATCGTCAGGAAGATGAAAAGCGCTGCAAAGCAGATGACGATCAGCAGTCCCTTGACGTCGAAAACGTAATAGGACACGAAGTTGTTCATCGGCCCGAAGATGCTGAGCGCGGCGAGCAGTTTTTTGAGCGCGCCCTGGAACCAGCTCTCAGCCATGAAATAGCACGCTATCGAGGCCACGAGCCCGAAGATGGCGATCAGGGCCGGCGCCGTCCAGCATCTTGTGGAACGATAGATAATGAACGCAGCCAGGAAGAAAATTACGATGAATCCGATAAGTGACGCGACGGGCGTCTCGGGGATGTAGTTGGTGATCGAATCCCAGATGACAATGACGAGCAGGACCGCCATCGTCACGACAGCCGCTATGACCTGGCTGTCGGTCAGGGCAGACACGAACATTCCGATGCTGATAAAGAACGCTCCCAGACAGAGGAACAGCACTATGGCGCTGTAGTCTATCACCAGCGAGCCCTTGCCGACGATCCTGATGACCAGCGGGCAGAGGCATCCGATCAGCAGCGGGATGAGGTATACAGTCATCATGGCGAAGAACTTTCCGAGCACGATCGAGGGAACGGACACCGGATATGTAAGCAGCATCTGGTCCGTCTTGGTCTTGCGCTCTTCAGCAAAGCTCTTCATGGTGAGCACGGGGACGGCGAAAATAAACACCGCGATCGTGCTGGAGAGAGCCGCCGCGAAATACGGATGGCCCATGCGGAGGTTGTAAAGCACGAAATAGAGTCCTATGAAAGCCGCAACGATGGCGATGAAGACATAGCCGGTCATGGTGTTGAAGTAGGACTCGAGCTCTCTTTTATATACCGCTTTCATTACTCATCGCCGCCTTTCTCATCTGTCTCAGGCGCTTCGGGCTGTGCGTCCCCGTCCTTTTCCTCCTGCGACTCGGACTCGGCTTCGGCTTTTACCTGCGCCTCCGCTCCGGTGTCCGCTATGAGTTCGAGGAACACGCTCTCCAGCGAGATGCTGGACGGCTTCATCATGAGCAGCGGGCAGCCTGCCGCTGCGCACGCGTTGAACACGGCTTCACGAAGATCGGAGTTTTTGTCTTCCGGCTCGAGCTCCGCCATGACCTCGCCGTTTTTGGCGGGGTGGCACGTGACGTTCTTCGCTCCGGGTATCGCCGACAGCATTGCGCCGACCTTTTCCGGATCGTCGGCCTTGAGCGTAAGCTCCATGGCCGCGCCGCGCATCTGGTTCTCGAGCTCTTCGGGAGTGCCCTGCGCGATGAGTTTGCCCTTGTGGATGATTATGATGTGGTCGCAGACATCCTGCACCTCGGAGAGGATATGCGAACTGAGTATGACCGTATGGTCTTTTCCGAGGCTCCTGATGAGCTCTCTCATCTCATGGATCTGGCGCGGGTCAAGGCCGACAGTCGGTTCGTCGAGGATTATGACCTCCGGAAAACCGAGTATGGCCTGGGCGAAACCGACACGCTGCCGGTAGCCTTTCGACAGGTTCTTGATGAGCCTGTCCTGAACGTCCACGATCTTTGTGAGCTCCATGGCCTTCTTTATGCTCTCCTCGCGTTCATCCGCGGGGATGTTCTTGAGCTCAGCTGCGAAAGTCACGTATTCGAGCGGGGTCATGTCGCCGTATACGGGGGGATGTTCCGGCAGGTAGCCGATGCAGCTCTTCGCCTCATACGGCTCTTCCTGTATGTCGTGCCCGTTTACGATGACCTGTCCGCTGGTAAGGCCGATATAACCCGTCATGATGTTCATGGTGGTCGTCTTGCCCGCGCCGTTCGGCCCGAGGAAGCCGTATATACGTCCTTTTTCGATGGTGAAGCTTATGTCGTCGACCGCATAATGGTCGCCGTACTGCTTGACCAGATTCCTGACCTCTATCAAGAGCGTCTCCTCCTTCGTTCAAAGACACAGCGTATAAAGATGCACGCCGCGTATTTACAATATAAACATAGAAAACTCAAATTGCTTAAACAGAATAATAACAAAATATGAAAACATTGTAAACTGCTTTTATACAGGTTATATGCTGAAAAAGCGCTTTCCGTTATCAAAAGCCGCCTGAGCGAGCTCTTCGGGCGCCATTCCGCGCTCCTGAGCGATGCGGGAGGCTATAAAAACAAGGTTTCTGGAGTCGTTCCGCCTGCCGCGCCGCGGCTCCGGAGCGAGATACGGGCTGTCCGTCTCTATCATGAGCCGGTCGAGCGGCATGTTTCTGACGACCTCCAGCGCGCGCCGCGCGTTTTTGAAGGTCACGACTCCCGTAAAGGACAGGTACCAGCCGCTGTCGAGGATCTCCTTCGCGGTCTCCCAGCTGCCGGAATAACAGTGGAAAACGCCCGGCACGTCGCGCCAGTAAACCCGCAGGATCTCCAGTGTGTCGGCGCAGGCCTCCCGTTCGTGGATTATCACCGGCTTTTCGACTTCCCGGGCAAGCTCCATCTGCTCGCGGAACCGCGCTTTCTGCACGTCCCGCGGCGAGAGGTCATAGTGGTAATCGAGTCCGATCTCACCCACGGCGACAGCTTTCGGATGGGCAAGAAGCTCCCTCAGCTCGTCCGTCGTGCCGTCTTCCATCCCGGAGGCTTCATGGGGATGGACGCCCGCCGCAAAGTAAACGAACGGGAATTTTTCTGCAAGGCTCCGCCCTGTCCTCGCGGTCTGAACGTCGCTCGCGGCGTTCACGATCAGCGTCACACCGTTTGCGGGCATGGAGGCCAGAAGCTCGTCTCTGTCCCCGTCGAACTGCTCATCGTCATAGTGTGCGTGCGTGTCAAAATACATTGTGGTCCCCCGATCGATAAAAAAACGAAAAAAACGCTTGCAAGAGCGGTATTTCTGTGTTAATATACCCATTACCGCAAGCGTCGCGGCGCTTTGCCGCGTCTATCTTATATCATCCTCACCCGAAAGGAACTGAATCCAATGGAACTCGCCATCACGATAATCCATCTCATAGTCTGCGTCATACTTACTGCAGTAGTCCTGTTCCAGTCCGGCAAGAACGCCGGCCTCTCCGGCGCCATCGCCGGCAACACGGACTCCTTTATGTCAAGGAACAAGAGCAATTCCCTTGACGCGAAGCTCGCAAAGGCCACCAAATGGATCGCGATCGTTTTTGTCGTGATCACGCTCATCCTCAACATCATCTGAGGATCTGACCCAGTACTTTAATTGGGCTGCCGCTATCGCGGCAGCCCAATTCGTTTTTTATGCGGTTTTTCGCCGATCAGAGGATGACCTCTCCGACAGGATCCTTCCAGAAGAGCGCCGCTGCGTTGACCTCGTCATAGTCTATATGGATGAACGTCGCATAGTCCTTGCTCACACGGGCGACGACCTCGTCGAATACGAGAGCGCGCTCGCCGCCGACTTTGACCTTGACGATCTGCTTGTCCTTGATGCCGAACTTCTCAGCGTCTTCGGGAGTGAGGTGGATGTGCCTCTTCGCGATGATGCAGCCTTCCTTGATGTCGACCTCTCCGCAGGGCCCGATGATCTTGCAGCCGGGGCTTCCCGCAAGGTCTCCGCTCTCACGGATGGGGCAGTCCAGTCCGAGGCCGCGCGCGTCGGTAAAGGAGAGTTCTACCTGGTCAGCCTTGCGGCACGGGCCGAGGATCGACATCGTGGTCTGGCCCTTGGGGCCGACTATGGTCACCTTGTGAGGAGTAGCGAACTGGCCCGGCTGGGACAGCCACTTCTTGACTTCCATCTCAAAACCTTTGCCGTAAACTATGTCGAGCGTCTCGCGGGTAAGGTGGCAGTGCTTTCCGGAGCCTTCGACTATTACTTCGATCTTTGCCATATTTATGAAACCTCCAAGTTTTGTTTTTCTATTGTCATTTCACGAATAACTTTACCACCAGTCGGCTGAAAGTGCAACCAAAATATAGCCCCGGCGGGCCAAAAGTATTTACAAAACGGCCCTTTCCCGATATACTGAATTAACTGTTCTACGTCCCGTCTGAAGGGAGGCGACTGTCTTGAGATCCGGTTATTCCGTCATACTTTCATCGCTGCGGCGCGAGCGCGGCCTTAGCCAGAAGAAGGTCTCTGAGGATCTGGGCATCTCGCAGGCGCTGCTGTCCCATTACGAGAACGGAGTCCGCGAGCCGCGCTTCGATTTCGTGGTGCGCGTATGCGACTACTACGGGGTGTCCGCGGATTACTTTTTCGGCCGCACGTCGGAAAAGACATATGACGACAAAGTTTTCATAGAGTGTCCCGACCCGACGCTCCGCGGTTCTCTGGAAACTGCCGCCGGCTTTCTGAGTGAAGTCGGGGCCGCAGGGGACGATGAGGCGCTGCACAGGGCGGCGGCTGAATACCTGGAGCGGTTTCTCAGCGGAGCTCTCCGTGACCTGCGTGATCCCTACGCGCCGTCCGCTCCCGAATTCGAAGCGGAACTAAAACGTGCGGAGGCCGCGTTCCTCGCAGAATCACGCGCGCTGGCCGACGCCTCGGCCTCTGTCGGGGAAGAGGCTGAAGAAGATTACGACGAATAACACACGGGCGGGCGTTCATCAGGGCCCGCCGCAGAGGTGACAGGCTTGATACAGCAGGACAAGATCCGGAATTTCAGCATAATCGCCCATATAGACCACGGAAAATCGACGCTGTCCGACAGGCTCATAGAGCTGTGCGGCGCCATCGACGCCCGCGATATGGAGGATCAGCTCCTCGACAACATGGAGCTCGAACGCGAGCGCGGCATAACCATCAAGGCGCGCGCCGTCAGCCTCTCCTACCGTGCGGAGGACGGCGAGACCTACTATTTCAATCTTATAGACACCCCGGGCCACGTGGACTTCAGCTATGAGGTCTCCCGCGCCCTCGCTGCGTGCGAAGGCGCAGTTCTTGTCGTCGACGCATCGCAGGGGATCGAGGCGCAGACTCTGGCGAACACCTATCTCGCCATGGAGCACGATCTCGAGATCCTGCCGGTCATCAACAAGATCGACCTGCCCGCGGCAGACCCGAAACGCGTCAAGGAGGATATCGAGGCCGTCATAGGCGTCGAGGCGGAAAACGCGCCTGAGATATCCGCAAAACTGGGTATCAACATAGCTTCCGTACCGGAAGCTATAGTTAAGGCCGTCCCGCCGCCGACCGGCGATCCGTCAAAACCGCTGCGCGCGCTGATCTTCGACAGCCAGTACGACAGCTACCGCGGCGTCATGGTGTTCATGCGCATCATGGAGGGCGCCATCCGGCGCGACATGACCGTGCGCATGATGGCCACCGGCGCCGAGTACAAGGTCCTCGAATGCGGTCATCTGCTCCCGATCGGCACCGCTCCGTGCGACGAACTGCTCGCCGGAGACGTCGGATACTTCACCGCGTCCATCAAAAACGTCCGCGACACCCAGGTCGGCGACACCGTCACAGGCGCTGACCGGCCGGCTTCGGAGGCTCTGCCCGGCTACCGGCCGGCGCGTCCGATGGTCTACTGCGGCGTATACACCGAGGACGGCTCCAAATTCCCGGACCTCCGCGACGCACTGGAGAAACTTCAGCTCAATGACGCGTCTCTGTCCTTCGAGCCCGAAACGTCTATCGCCCTCGGCTACGGGTTCCGCTGCGGTTTCCTGGGCCTTCTCCACATGGAGATCATACAGGAACGTCTCGAGCGCGAGTTCGACCTCGATCTCGTGACCACGCTCCCCTCCGTCATCTATGAAGTCACACGCACCGACGGCACCGAGGTCACCATCGACAACCCGCACGACTATCCCGACCCCTCCGCGATCGCGGAATCGAGAGAGCCTTTCGTAAAGGCCTCCATCATAACGCCGCCGGATTACGTCGGCAATATCATGCCGATGTGCCAGGAGCGCCGCGGCGAGTACATCAATATGGACTATCTCGACGCGAATCTGGTCGAGCTCCAGTACTATATGCCGCTCAACGAGATCATATACGACTTTTTCGACGCCCTCAAAGCCAGGACCCGCGGCTACGCGTCTCTCGATTACGAGTTCCACGACTACCGGCCGTCGGATCTGGTCAAGGTCGATCTTCTCCTGAACGGTGAAAAAGTCGACGCCCTCTCATTTATAGCGCACCGCGACAAGGCGTATCCCCGCGCCCGGCGCATTTGTGAGAAACTCAAGGAAAACATACCCCGCCAGCTTTTCGAGGTCCCGATCCAGGCCGCCATCGGCGGCAGGATAATCGCGCGCGAGACGGTCAAAGCCATGCGCAAGGACGTCCTCGCAAAGTGCTACGGCGGCGATATAACCAGAAAGAAGAAACTTCTTGAAAAACAGAAGGAAGGCAAAAAGAAGATGCGTTCGCTCGGCACAGTGCAGATGCCGACAGAGGCATTCATGGCCGTCCTCAAGCTCGACGAATAACACGAAAACCGGAAGGAGAAATATCAAATGTCAACCAAAAACACGCCCAGACTCCCCAGGAGACCTCTCTACATCGCGTCCGTCGCGCTTTACGGCGGTTTTATTCTGACGCTCGCCGGCCTGTTCGTGGAGATCGGCGTGCATTGGGCTTTCGTAGGGTTCGCCATCGTCGTTATCGGCGCGGTTATAAAGGTCCGCTTCTACCGCTGTCCCCACTGCGGTGCTTTCCGCGCCGTACGCAAATGCAATCTCCAGTTCCAGCCTTTCAACTGTCCGATCTGCAAGAAAAAAGTGGACTTTGAGCCCAAGCGGTAATTCAGGTTTTTTCACGGAAAAGAGAAACGGCGAAACAGAAACAAATCTGTTTCGCCGCTTTTTTATTTACGCTGCGCTCAGGACTTGGACTCCTTCCGCGATGCCGCCCTGTCCAGGACTCGTTTCAGGAACTGTCCCGTGTAGCTCTCTCCGCAGAGCGCGACTTCCTCCGGCGTGCCGGTGCATATGACCGTGCCGCCCCTGTCGCCGCCTTCCGGTCCGAGGTCTATTATATGATCCGCCGTCTTTATTATGTCCAGATTGTGTTCTATCACGACGACGGTGTTGCCTGCGTCGGTCAGTCTGTTGAGTACGTCGATGAGCCTCTGTACGTCGGCAGAGTGCAGTCCTGTGGTGGGCTCGTCCAGCACGTACAGCGTGCTTCCCGTAGAACGTTTTGAGAGTTCTGTCGCGAGCTTGACCCTCTGCGCCTCGCCGCCGGAAAGCGTCGTCGAGGACTGGCCGAGCTTTATATAGCCGAGCCCGACGTCGACGAGCGTCTGCAGGCGGTCTCGGATTTTGGGTATGTTCTCGAAGAACCTGACCGCCTCCTCGACGGTCATATCCAGCACTTCGTAGATGTTTTTGTCCCTGTATCTGACCTCAAGCGTTTCCCTGTTGTACCGTTTTCCCTTGCACACCTCGCAGGGAACATATACGTCGGGAAGGAAGTGCATTTCGATCTTCAGCACCCCGTCTCCGCTGCACGCCTCGCACCTTCCGCCCTTGACGTTGAAAGAGAACCTGCTCGCGGTGTACCCGCGGGATTTCGAATCCTGCGTCGATGCGAAGAGCTCGCGTATGTCATTGAAAACGCCGGTATATGTCGCCGGGTTCGATCTGGGCGTGCGGCCGATCGGCGACTGGTCGATGTTGATTACCTTGTCGAGATACTCCATCCCGTCGATGTAGCCGTATTTTCCGGCGTGGATCTTCGCGCGGTTTAGGGCGCCGGCGAGCGCCTTGTACAGGATCTCGTTCACAAGAGACGATTTTCCGCTGCCCGATACTCCAGTCATGCAGGTCATTATCCCCAGCGGGAAGCTCACATCTATATTCTTCAGATTGTTCTCCGCCGCTCCGTGTACGGTGAGATACCTGCCGCTGCCCTGCCTCCGTTTTTCAGGAACGGGTATGGCAAGCTTTCCGCTGAGATACATTCCGGTTACCGATTCATTGCAGGCCATGACCTCCTCCGGCGTGCCCGCGGCCACGATCTCTCCGCCGTGAACTCCGGCGCCCGGTCCTACATCGACGATGTAGTCGGCCGCGCGCATGGTATCCTCATCGTGCTCCACGACCAGTAGCGTGTTTCCGAGATCTCTCAGCTGCTTAAGCGTGGCGATGAGTTTTTCGTTGTCTCTCTGGTGAAGGCCGATCGACGGTTCGTCCAGTATATACAGCACGCCCATGAGCGATGACCCTATCTGCGTAGCCAGGCGGATGCGCTGCGCCTCTCCGCCCGACAGACTGCCCGCCCTGCGGCTCAGCGTCAGGTATTCCAGCCCGACGTTCTTGAGGAACATGAGGCGGCTGCGGATCTCCTTTATGATCCGTTCCGCTATGAGCCTGTCTTTTCCTGTCAGCTCGAGCGAATCGATGAACTCAAGAGCCTGTACGATGGACATATCCGTGAACCGTGCGATGTTTATGCCGCCAACGGTGACCGCAAGGATCTCCCTGCGGAGCCTGTCGCCGTGGCAGTCGGGGCATTCATGCTCGGACATATACTGTTCCAGCTCCATGCGCATGGCCAGGCTCTGCGTCTCGTGATACCGGCGCTGAAGGTTGTTGACGATACCCTCGAACGGCTGCTTCAGAGTCCCGACGCCGTTTTCACGCTCATACCTGAGGTCGAGTTTCTCTCCCTTCGTGCCGTACAGGATGACGTCTATGACGCTCTCGGGCAGATCTTTAAGCGGCGTGGTCAGCTTGAATCCGTATCTTTTGGACAGTGCTTCGAAGTACATCCTGCATATGCTGTCGCTCTTGATCCTGCTCCAACCGGAGGCTGAGATGGCGCCTTCCATGATCGATAGGTTGCGGTTGGGGATTATGATGTCCGGGTCCACGTCGAGCTGTGTGCCCAGACCCGTACAGGTGGGGCACGCGCCGTATGGACTGTTGAAGGAGAACGCCCGCGGAGTCAATTCCTCGATGGATACGCCGCAGTCCTCGCACGCGTAGTTCTGCGAGAACATGAGATCGTGCCCGCCTTCTCCCATTATCTCGATGATGACGAGGCCGTCTGCCAGGGCGACCGCCGTCTCTACCGAGTCAGTCAGCCTGCGCTGGATGTCCGGACGTATCACCAGCCTGTCCACAACGGCGGCGATGTCGTGCTTCTTGTTCTTCTCGAGTCTTATCTCCTCCGAGAGATCATATATCTGTCCGTCCACACGTACTCGGACATATCCGCCCTTTCTCAGGTCGTCGAACACCTTCTGGTATTCTCCCTTGCGGGCGCGGACCACGGGCGCGAGCACCTGTATCCTCGCCGCTTCCGGCAGCTCCATGACCTGGTCGACGATCTGATCGACGGTCTGCTGCCTGATCTCCTTGCCGCAGACCGGACAGTGCGGGACGCCGATGCGCGCCCAAAGCAGCCTGAGATAGTCGTAGATTTCAGTAACGGTGCCTACGGTGGAACGCGGGTTCTTCGACGTCGTCTTCTGGTCGATGGATATGGCGGGGGAAAGGCCTTCGATGCTGTCCACGTCCGGTTTGTCCATCTGTCCCAGGAACTGCCTCGCGTAAGACGACAGCGACTCTACGTAGCGGCGCTGCCCCTCGGCGTATATCGTGTCGAACGCTAGCGACGATTTCCCGCTGCCTGAGAGCCCCGTCAGTACGGTCAGTCTGTCCCTGGGGATCTCGACAGTCACGTTTTTCAGATTGTTCGTCCTCGCGCCCTTTATGCAAATACTGTCCCGCACCGCTGTGCCCTCCTTGAGAAACGCGTTCCCGCCCCGGGCGGAAACTTATGCTTATTAGATTATTATACACCCGTTTTGCCTTCTGTCCAGCATTTTGACCCGGGACCGCTTATGCCTCCCAGCACCGGCGGATGTTGAAGACCGGACCCGTTAATGGTATAATTGCCACATCCTTAAATAAGTTCTCCCGTGGAGGTGCCCCGATGGCTGATAAAAACGAATTCATTTCTTTTATGACAGGCGCCGGAGTCCTGACATTCGGTGATTTCGTCACCAAAAGCGGCCGGAAAACTCCGTATTTCATCAATACGGGCAATTACAGGACCGGCTCGCAGATCTCCCGTCTGGGCGACTGGTACGCAAAAACGATAGCGGAGAGCGGCGAGGAGTTCGACGCTCTGTTCGGACCTGCATACAAGGGCATCCCCCTTGCGGCCGCAGCGGCATCCTCGCTCTTCCGCCTGTACGGGCGCGACGTACCGTACTGCTTCAACCGCAAAGAGATCAAGGACCACGGCGAAGGCGGAGGCATCGTCGGCTACCGCCCCAAAGACGGCGACCGCATCGCCATAGTAGAGGACGTGGTCACCGCTGGCACGGCCGTTCGCGAGAGCCTCTCGTTCCTGGCCGGCGTAGCTGACGTTACCGTTACCGCTCTGTTCGTCTCCGTCGACAGGATGGAGCGAGGAACGGGCGCGCTTTCCGCTCTCGATGAACTCAGGGAATCGCTCGGGATAAACGTCCACCCGATAATCACCGTCCGTGACATAATCGCGTCCATACCGGCGGACGATCCCCGCAGGGCCGCGATGGAATCCTATCTCGCACAGTACGGAGCCTGATCCCGGGCATATAAAAATGGCCGGAATGCACATACGCCGGGGGCCGCAGGCGGCCTCCGGCGTTTTTCTGAAAAATCCTTCGTCCCCTTTGAACCTTTTCGCGCTCCGGGGTGTATACACAGTGAAAGGCCCTTTCAACCAGTCAAGCGAGGAAACAAACATGCGACTGTCACTGCAGCCGGCGATGGACCGTTACGAACTGAGCGTGTTCCGCGCTGCATATTACATCTGCAAAAACCGGCAGGACGCCGAGGATGTGTGCCAGGATACGTTTCTGGCGTATTTCGACACGGACCGGGACTTCGAGAGCCCCGAACATATCCGGGCGTGGCTCCTGCGGACCGCGATCAACAAGGCGAAAAACGTCTGCCGCGCCTTCTGGCGGCGCAACAGGGAGAGCCTTGACGATCACGCGGAGTTGACCGCGGGAGAGGATCCCGAGGGCTCCGGTCTTCTTGACGCGGTCCTCCGGCTGCCGGTTCGGTGCAGAACGGTCATGCACCTGTTCTATTACGAGGATTACAGCGTAAAAGAGACCGCTGAGCTCCTCGGGATCAGCGAGAACACGGTGAAAAGCCAGCTTAACAGGGGCCGCAGATTACTGAAGGAAATGCTCAGGGAGGGATGGAACGATGACGAATCGTGAAAGATACAAGAATGCGGCGGAGCTCGTAAAGCCCTCCGGGAGCCTTGACACCATGGCTTATGTGGAGGAACATATCATGAACAGAAAGAAGACAAGAAGACCGCTCAGGACATTAATAACAGTATGCGCGTGCGTCGTGCTCGTGCTGGCGCTCTGCGTCACCGCCTACGCGGCCGACATCGGCGGCGTAAGACGCTCGATTAACGTCTGGCTGCACGGCGACCTTACAGAAGTGACGATCGAGCAGGTCAGCGAGTACGAATATCGGATCACATATCCCGACGGCAGCCACCGAGGAACGGGAGGCGCCGTCTTTACGCCGGGCGGCAAGGAACGCCCCATGACGTTGGACGAGATCGAGGAACAACTTTTCTCCGAGGTCGTCTGCGAAAGAGGCGACGACGGCAGATACTGGCTTTATATACGTGATCACAAGATCGACATAACCGATCAGATAACGGTGAACGGATACGCTCAGGTAAAGGTCAAGGACGGCGTGCTGGCGGATTACATCACCGTCGTCATGAACAACCACGGCGGCTACGGCATACAGACCGGCCGGAACGGCTTCCCCTCTCCGGAGTCCGTACGGAACAGCATCGGAGACTGATCTCAGACAGATCCGGAAACAGAACAAAGATAACGAAACAGTCCCGGAAGGCAGAAACGCTTTCCGGGACTGTTCTTCTTTAAGTGTTTATCCGTGTTCTCCTACGATGAAGTTCACGCCTTCTTTTTGGAGGTTTTTGAGGCGGAAGTCGTACGCCTCCGTCACCGCCTTTTCAAAGGCGGGTTCATCTGCGCGTCCCAGCAGACGGAGCAGATATCTGGTAAAGGGAGGATTCAGCACGAGCAGCGGCCCGAGCAGATAGGTGGCAAAGAAGTTTTTGTATCTGAATCCTTCGTTTTTGTCTCCCATGTAATTGCCGCAGCCGCCTTTCACACGGATGAAATCTCCCGGGAAACTGCCCTTGAGATACGAGAACTGCGACTTGTATCCCACTATCGCCATGTCTTCGAAACTGCCCAGGAACATGGAGTTGTGCCTGTTGTCCATATCCCGCTCGGCATGGAACTGGAAAAGGCCGAGCATGGGTATCCGTTCTCCGCCGTCCCGGATATACTCGCCGAAAAGCTCGATGGAGTTGCCCGTCGCAAGGATCACCATGCCGGCGTCTATGCGCTCGAGCAGACGCGCCCTGTACGGCATGAGCCGCTCCGCGGCGACGATCTGCTGCCGCTCCGTCATGGAACCGAGATACAGGATATCCGTCGTGCCTTCAGGGAAATTCGGCCTGTCGTTGCTGTAGGTCCGGATCGGCTGCGCGTCCGGCATGCACTGACACAGGTAACGGACGTTTGTTGAGTCGCCGAGCCACTGGCAGAACTCCGGAAACAGCGCTTCTATCGTCACTCTGAGCACCTCCCCGCGTCTTCGATCCGTTTTATCACGGCGTCGCGTACAGCATGTCCGCGGCTGACGTAATACACGTCGTGAAGGATGTAGATGCTGTCGATGCCGGAGACGTCCGCGAACCCCGCGGTCTCCTGCATCCCGCGGATGCATATCATCTTCTCCTCCGGCACGCCTGCCATGAGGAGCCGCACGCGGTGGTCGAGATACCTCTCGCCGCCGACTATTATCTTCTTAATATGCTCGTTGTTCAGGAACTCGTAGTCCGTGTCGAATATATATGCCGCCGTCTCTGACTTGTTCGGGTTGTCGTATACCTCGTCCAGCAGCAGGATGATCTCCTTCTCGCCCGGCTCCTTGGAGATGCTCTCGAAGACGGATGACGTCGCCGTCGCGTTCTGGCCCTTCGCCATCCTCGTGAAGACCTTTATTCCCCCCGCCTCGGAGTCAGTCTCCCGTGAAGGCGGGATCACCGTCGCCGAGAGACATTCGCCGAGCTCTTC
>JAEEGL010513045.1_pt1 | contig 18416 bp, 14 predicted proteins | sample 9134231 | NCBI WGS metagenome assembly JAEEGL01 (sample SAMN16246548, study PRJNA631951) | gut metagenome | biome: gut microbiome; feature: rumen; material: fiber-attached | host: Bos | place: Iran: Karaj | collected 2018-10 | reverse complement strand
TGTCCCATTGAAGCTGTCGCGCAGCAGGAATCTCTTCAAGCTGTTCCAAAATGACATTGGCTTGTTGGCAAGCCAATATGCAGAAGGTATCCAGTTGCGTATCATAAACGACGAAAAGAGCATCAATTTTGGAGCCATCTTCGAAAATGTGGTGGCACAAGAACTGCACGCCCACGGATATGACCTGTATTATTTCAACAGTAAAAAGCAAGGAGAGCTTGACTTTGTTATTGAGCGCAACGGATATGTTGTGCCTATTGAGGTAAAATCAGGCAAGGACTACCAGCGCCACAATGCATTGTCGAATGTGATGGAGAATACCGAGTACGCCATACCACAGGCATTTGTTTTTTGTCACGACAATGTAAGCGCCAGCAACAATGTGTGTTATCTCCCTATATATATGGTTGCTTTTCTTGTCAAGGAGATGATGGATGACATTTTGTATTCGGTTGATATGAGCGGGATTCAGTAAGAATTATAGAATGTGTTAACGTGCGAATGTGGGAATGCGCTTTGAGAATGCGTGAATGTGAGAATGTGTTTTTCGCTTGATTTGATTAATTTCAGTGGTGCTGACTCGCTGCATTAGATTTATTCAGCGGTGCTCGCAGGCATACCACAAAGCCTGCAAAGCAGGCAGAATGCGTTAGTGTATTCGTGAATGTGTTAATTCGTGAATTCGTTAGTAAGGGGATTTGCTAATGGGCAGTTTCATTGTATGGTTGTGCAATAAACGGAGAATTACCTCGTTGTTGTAAGCGACGAAATAAGCTACTATGAAATTCTTGAAATGGCTGGGGTTTGACCCCGAAAAGCACAGCGTCAGGACGGAGATTCTGGCTGGTCTGACGACCTTTCTGACGATGGCCTATATTCTGGCCGTGAACCCCAATATCTTCGATGCGTTGGGAGGAGAGATGTCTAAAGCCAACGGCGCCGTCTTCACGGCTACCGCCCTCGCTGCCATTCTCGGCACACTGGCGATGGCCTTCATCGCCAAGAAGCCTTTCGCCCTTGCACCCGGCATGGGGGTCAACACGTTCTTCGTCTACACCGTCTGCATCGCCATGGGTCACTCCTGGCAGTTTGCGCTGACGGCGGTTTTTCTGGAGGGCATCGTCTTTATCATCCTCACGCTCACCAACGTGCGCAAATGGATTGTCGACGCACTGCCACTGTCGCTGAAATATGCCGTGGGGGCGGGCATCGGATTGTTCGTTGCTTTCCTCGGCTTCCAGAACGCCGGCATCGTCGGCCACGGCCCTTCTTTTGTGGCCCTCGACTTCAAGCTGCCCGACGGCTCTTTCAACGGCACCGCCTTTCTGGGCATCCTTGGCCTTATCGTCACGTGAGCCCTGGTGATGAAGGGTGTCCGCGGCGGTATCCTCTGGGGTATACTCGCCACGACGGCGCTGGGACTCATCCCCATGTACAATGTTGTGGGCGACGACGGCACCGTGAGCCGCGTGGCCCTCACCACTCTCAACGGTGTCATCTCGGTGCCGCCAAGCATCAAAGATATCGCCTTCCAGTTCACCTGGAGCGAGCTCACCAGCACCAAGGGCATCCTTGACATCCTCGTGGTGCTCTTCACATTCCTCTTCCTCGACATCTTCAACACAATGGGTACCGTCATAGGTGTGAGCGAGAAAGCCGGATATGTCGACGAGAAAGGCAACATCGACGGCATCAACGAGTGCTTCATGGCCGACTCGATAGGTACCATCTGTGGCGCTGCCCTCGGCACAAGCACCACGACCACCTTCGTGGAGAGCGCTGCCGGCGTGGCCGACGGTGGACGCACAGGCCTCACCGCCGTCTCCACCGCCGCCTTCTTCGCCATCGCGCTCCTCTTCGCACCGCTATTCCTCGCCATACCCGCGGCAGCTACAGCCCCCGCACTCATCGTGGTGGGCATGATGATGATGTCGCCCATCGTGAAAATCAACTGGAAAGACCCCGTCGAGGCCCTGCCGGCCTTCATCACTATGGTGGTGATGCCCTTTTGCTTCAGCATCAGCGACGGTATTCTCATCGGCCTCATCAGCTACGTGCTACTCAACGCCTGCTGTGGCCGCTTCAAGAACATCACCCCCACCATGTGGGTGCTGGCCGTGCTCTTCATCCTGCGGTATATATTCATTTAAGCAGTTGGCATACTAAAGGCACACCACCTTCCGTGGGCTTAATCCTCTGGCTTCCGAGAGTGTCCTTACCGTCATCAAACATGGCAGGATTTTTTCCACGCAGTGAGTGGAAAAACTAATTAGCAGACTGGCCACCTGCTGAAACAAAGTGACGTTTTCAAAAAACAGATTGTTTCTACAAAACAATCGTTAAGTCCGTAATAAACCTCGATTTGGTGTAGAATTCCTCTTTGGACTAACCTGGATTTGGTGCAAAACAATTCAATAAATTGTTCTGTATTAGGTGTATATCCTTTTTTGGTTTTCCTTTATAAAGTCGCTCTTTCTGGTGTTGTAAAATTGTTATGTTGAGTTGGAACTTTTATATACTCGCAGGGCTGGTGGCTTGGGCGGGGTGGAGGGCTATTGGCTGGCGGCGCCGCCGCGGGCTTGCCACTCGAGGTCGAGTTTGCCGATGCGCCAGGTGAGGCCGAAGGTTATGTAGCGGGAGCTGTAGTGGTTCTGGCTGTTGGAGGCGTAGGTGGGGGCGGCGATGCTCTCGTCGTAAAGGTTGTTGTCGAGGAGGTCGCTGACCCGAGCACGCAGCGAGAGCCGGCCGTTGAGCAACGTGGCGGAGGCACCAAGGCCGATGCTGACGGCTCGCTTCTCGTGACGGTAGAGTCCGAGGGTGGGATTGCCATAGCTGACGTTGGCGTCGAGGTTGACCATCTTGGCCACCTTTGCCCACAGCCGTGCATATACATTCCATGATGTCTGCACCTGTGGAGCCTCACCCTCAACAGTATAGGCCTGTCGAAACAGGCTGGCGTTGAGGCTGGCACTGGCCCATGCCACCGGACGATAGGTGATGTTGGCGTCGGCGCCGTACTTGTATGAGGAGACGATGTTGTAGGGCATGGAGTAGGTGATGACACGGCCGATGTAGGGGTCGGCGTAAGGGGTGGAGGCAGTGATGCTCTCGATGCCGCCCGTGGTGTAGTTGGCATAGGCCTCAACACCCATGTTGCCAATTGTTTGGAAATAGCGGTTCCAGCTGAGCGAGGCCTTCTCGGTGTAGGAACCGTGCAGGTTGCGGTTGCCGACGGAATAGCTGTCGTCGCTGTAGGTGCGTGAAACGGTGAGGTTCTCGCCTGTGGGCTGCGAGGTGGAGTGGCTGAGCATGAAGCGGAAGTAGTGCATCGATGGGGTGCGGTAGGTTAGGCCCAGTGACGGCTCAATGCTCATGAAGCGGAAGGTGGTGTCGTCTGGGAAGCGTCCGCTGTTGTCGATGCGGAGCCAATCCTGCGTGGAGCGGATGTCGGCTGTCAGCGTGACCTGCTCCCATTCGTGCCGCCATGAGATGGTTCCAAAGATGTAGTTGGCGTGATAGTCGTTGATGTAATTGCGCAGGGTGTCGGGCAATGAGTAGTCGTTGGTTAGTGGGTTGAAATTGAGGATGAAGTGCTTCTGGAGATTCTCGCCATAGGGACGGCCGCCGAAGCGGAAAGAGAGCTCGTCGTGGTCGCCGACGGGCAGGTTGTAGCGGATGCTGAGGTTCAGCGTGTTGCTGCGGTTGTCGATGTCTTTTGTGCGGTCGTAGGGTTGCAGCAGCAGTGCCGCAGTGTTGCCCTCGGCAAGGCCGATGAGACGTTGGCTACAGTGGCCGCTGCCGATAAAGGTATAGTTCCATGTGCCGCCAAACGAGATGTTGTGTCCTTTGCGGCCGGGCAGGCGCCGCTTGATGTCAAAGTTTGTAAATCCGTTTATCAGCCGCTGTCGGGAGGTGTTGCTGTCTGTGTAGCGGTAGTGGGCGGTGTCGGGGCGGTAGTCCCATTGCTCGCGCCGGCTGACCTGAATGTTGTTGTAGTCCCCCTGAAGCAGGTTCAGGCTGTTGATATGGAAATCCGTAACGGAGTCAATCTTGTAGTCGACGCCGAACATCAGGTCGCCGAAGTAGCGCTGGCGTTCGGTGCTGGAGCTGTAGGTGTATCGGCTTGTAGTGTCGCGGAGCTGTCCGTCCTGTGAATTGTCCATCAAGACAGCGTCGCCGTTGCTGATGCTCGAGGCGTTGCTGTGGCTGCCCGCAATGTGGATGTTGAACTTCAGACGGTCGCTGTTGCGGATATAGCTGAACCAGGGCGAGAGGTAGGGGCGGGTGTTGCCGCTGAGGCCGAGTATCCACAGTTCGCTGGTGCGCAGCTTGGCCGAGGTGACAATGTTGATGATATGCTTGCCCTTCTCGACCATATACTTCGCCGAGGGGCTTTTGATAACCTCGATGCGGGCCAGAGCCTCTGCGGGCATGCTCTCGAAGAAAGCTCTCAGCATCTCGCCGCTCATTCCCGTGGGTCGGCCGTTGAGCCACACCTCCACCTGCTCCGAGCCGCGCATGGTGAGGTTGCCCTCCTCGTCGACCTGCACCGTGGGGGCGTTGCGTATGGCATCCCATGCGGTGAGGTCACGGACGGTCTCGTCGTTCTCGACGTTGTAGTTCACCACCTCGCCGGTCATGCTGTAGACAGGCTTGGGTGCCGAGATGCTGATTTCCTTCAGCTTGAGCATCTTCATCTTGGCGTCGATGCTGTCCAGCATGGCTTGGCTTACAGTATCGGTCGTTTGGGCATGGAGCACCCCCGCCGCCATCATCATAATCACGAACAGAAGTCGATATTTCATCAGAGTTAAAGTTTTAGAATTCAGTGGCTAACATGTGGAGATTCACTTTGATTAAATCATCTAATCCTCGGCAGAGGAAGGCGAGTATGACATATCGGTCCGAAGGCATGTATATCATGTAGAATCCTTTGTCGCCATCGAGTCCGTCGGCAGTGAATCCTTCGAGCGATTTTTTCGATTTTGTATCCCTTGGCTTTATTGATGTTTGAAGCGAGTCCTCAAGCTCTGATACAAGTGGGACGTAGAGGTTGTAGTTTTTTCTGGGGGTGAATGGTAATGATTTCAACTCTTTGCGGAGTGCTTTGTAGGTTAAGCTGTCGTCCACCTCCAGGAGGGTGACACAGATAGTGTCGCCTATGGCTAGTGGATAGCGCTCCACGCAGTAGGCACGCACGTTAGTGCGGTTCGCATAGTGCTTGTAGATACCCGTCTGGGAGTTGGCCGCAAAGCAGAGAAGCATGATGCTTATGAGAAGAAGAATACGTTTCATAATCTATGGATTTCTTTTATATGGTTAATGTTGTTGTCAATCAAGGCGATTACATCATCAGGGTTGCACTGGCTGTTGCAGTAGATTCCCGTTGATGTTGCGGCCTGTGCGGTATTGCCATGTGGCATTAATACGATGAGTAGAACGGCTGCGACGGCTGCGGCCGCGGTTGGAATTGCAATGCGCCATACGTTACGACGAGACCGAGGTTGTTCTTCTTTGCGTTTTTGCACATTGATGGTGTGTATCTGTTCTATAAGCTGTTCTGTATTCATGTTTTATTTATTTTGCATAGTTTTTCCTTAATGCGTGCGATGCGTGTGGTGACGTTGGTTTGGCTTAGGCTCATCATCCGGCCAATTTCATCGGTGGAAAAGCCGTCGAGATAGAAATTTATCAGCCGTTGGTCGCTGGCAGGTAGAATGGTTATCAGGGATTTGAGATGGGCCGACTGTTCTCGCAAGACAACATCTTCCGGCAGATCGAAACCATCAAGAGGAATAATTTCCACTTGTTTTTGTCGATGACGTCGCCAACTGACAGCCGTGTTCAACGCCACACGATAAATCCATGTAATCGGCTTGTGGTCTGGACGATAATCCTTCCATCCTATCCAAAGGTGCATCATGATTTCTTGCCGCAAATCCTTTCCATCTTCTACATCTCGGCAGAAAGAGCGGCATATACGATTGATGGCCGCCTCATGTTTCTCAATCAGTTTTATGAACGGGTGCTCGTCCATTACGTTTCATGTCTTTTACCTTTATTAAACGCACAAAAATGCAAATTGTCACACTGAGCGTGAAATTATTTCAATGCAACGGTGCCAATCAGCATTGCTTGGCTTACAGTATCGGTCGTTGGGGCAAGTACCATCCCCGCCGTCATAATCATTGCCGTAAATATAGGCTGACGTTTCATATTGACGTTGTTAGGGTCTGTACATGTCTTAACGTGGAAAAACGGAAAATATGACACCGGAAGGCAAATTATTTTTAAATATCAGGCGTAATAAAATAAAGTAAACAATTATACGTTATTAATCACAAACCTGAGTTAATTTAAATCAGGAAACGACAGTACTATGGCAACTATGCCGAGTCCAATTACGGCGAAAAGAATGACGACAGCATAAAGAAATGAAAAAGAACAGTAAAATATATGTGGCCGGGCATCGCGGCATGGTGGGTTCCGCTATCGTCAGGGAACTCCAGCGACAAGGCTATACCAACATCATTACAAGAACCCACAAGGAACTTGACCTCACGCGACAAGAGCATGTGGAACAGTTCTTTGCGCAGGAGAAGCCCGAGTATGTCTTCCTGGCAGCCGCCAAGGTGGGCGGCATCGTGGCCAACCAAAACGCATTGGCTGATTTCATGTACGACAACATGATTCTTGAGATGAATGTGATTCATGCTGCCTGGAAGAACGACTGCAAGAAGCTTGTGTTCCTGGGCAGTAGCTGTATCTATCCGCGTATGGCACCTCAGCCGATGACCGAGAGTTGTCTGCTCACCGGTGAACTGGAAAAGACCAACGAGGCGTATGCTCTGGCCAAAATATCAGGGCTTAAGTATTGCGAGTTCCTGAATCGCCAGTACGGCACCGACTACATCAGCGTCATGCCCACCAACCTCTACGGCCCCAACGACAATTATCACCCCGAGCACAGCCATGTGCTGCCGGCGCTTATCCGTCGTTTCCATGAGGCCAAGGTGGCTGGTTTGGAAAGCGTTACCTGCTGGGGCGACGGCTCGCCGCTCAGGGAGTTCCTCTATGTTGACGACTTGGCCAACCTCTGTGTGTTCCTGATGAACAACTACAGTGGCAACGAGACGGTCAACGCCGGGACGGGCAAGGAGTTGACTATCAAGGCACTGACCGAGCTGGTGGCAAAAGTGGTCGGGTACGACGGGCGCATCGAGTGGGACACCACCCGCCCCAACGGCACTCCCCGCAAACTTCTGGATGTAAGCAAAGCAACCGCTCTCGGTTGGACGTACAAGACTGAACTTGAAGAAGGTATACGTCTTGCATACGAAGACTTCCTCAACAATCCAATCATAGCCGAACGATAATTAAAAACAGACTACCAAATATGGCTAAAAAAGCACTGATAACAGGTGTTACAGGACAGGACGGCTCGTATCTGTCTGAGTTTCTCTTGGATAAAGGATATGAGGTTCATGGAATAATCAGGCGAAGCAGCGTTGACTTCCGCGAGAGGATAGCGCATTTGGAGGGCAAGCCGCATTTCCACCTGCATTATGCCGACCTTGGCGACTCGATGTCAATAGTAAAGGTGGTCGATGCAGTAAGACCTGACGAAATCTACAATCTGGCAGCCCAAAGCCACGTGCAGGTCTCTTTCGACAGCCCCGAATATACTGCCCAGGTGGACGCTACCGGCGTTCTGAGGGTTCTCGAGGCCGTTCGCGCCTGCCATCTGGAGAGGACTTGTAAGATTTACCAGGCCAGCACCTCGGAACTCTACGGCAAGGTGGAAGCGGTTCCCCAGAACGAGGACACTCCCTTCCATCCCTACAGTCCCTACGCCGTGGCCAAGCTCTACGGCTTCTGGATTGTCAAGGAGTATCGCGAGGCTTACAATATGTTTTGCTGCTCGGGCATTCTGTTCAACCATGAGTCCGAACGCCGTGGCGAGACGTTTGTTACCCGCAAGATTACCCTCGCCGCCGCCCGTATCAGCCAGGGTTTTCAGGATTGCCTCTATCTGGGCAACCTCGATTCTCTCCGCGACTGGGGCTACGCCAAGGACTATGTGGAGTGCATGTGGATGATTCTTCAAAACAAAGAACCTGAGGATTTTGTGATTGCAACAGGTGTGCAGCATAGTGTCCGCGAGTTTGCCAACTTGGCTTTCCGTTATGCAGGCATAGAACTTAAATTTGAAGGCGAAGGCATAAACGAAAAAGGAATTTGCGTCAGAGGGCCGGAGAGACTGATTGGCAAGACGTTGGTCGCAGTCAGCGAGGACTTCTATCGGCCTACCGATGTGGTCAATCTTTTGGGCGACCCCACCAAGGCCAAGACCTGTCTGGGTTGGAATCCAACCAAGACCACTTTTGAGCAACTGGTCAAACTGATGGTGGAGCACGATATTGCCAAGGTGGCCGCCGAGGGTGCCGCCGCCAAGGTGCGCACCAACCTGGCCGAGTATCTTGAAAAAGGTATCGTTAAATAAAGACTTGAAACATCGAAATCCTGAAGTCCCGAAGTCTCGAAGTCTTGAAGTCTTGAAGTCTCTTTCTATGCTGTCGCTTAAACAACGTGTAGGTCTGGAATTGCAGCGCAGTCTGCGGAAGAACAACGAACAGTTGCACCCGCTGCGCAGTCTTTTCTGGGAGTGTACGTTGCGGTGCAACATGAACTGCCGTCATTGTGGCTCCGACTGCAAGATGCAGCCTGCCGTCCCCGATATGCCTGCCGAGGATTTTCTCCGTGTTATCGACAGCATTACGCCGCATGTCGACACGCATAAGACCTTCATAATCATCACCGGTGGTGAGGCATTGTTGCGCGACGACCTTGAGGAGGTAGGGCACGAGCTGTACCGTCGCGAGTACCCGTGGGGCATGGTTACCAACGGTTATTTGCTTGACGAGCGGCGGCTTGAAGGCCTCATTGCCAACGGTATGCACTCTGTCACCATCAGCCTGGACGGCTTCGAGGAGCAGCACAATTGGATTCGCCAGAACCGCGAATCGTTTTCGAGAGCCACGCAGGCTATCAAACTTTTGACGCAGCGAAATGACATCCTGTGGGACATCGTTACCTGTGTCAATCAGAAGAACTACGCCACGTTGCGCGAGTTCAAGGAATACCTTGTGTCGCTGGGCGTTCCCGCCTGGCGACTTTTCAGCATCTTCCCTATGGGACGCGCCGCCAACGACCCCGACCTGCAGCTATCCGATGAGCAATACCGTGGCCTGCTGGACTTCATCAAGGAGTCTCGGAATTCGAAACTTAAAACTCCAAACTCAATAGATGTCAGCTACTCCTGCGAGGGTTATCTCGGTGAGTATGAGCAGCGTGTGCGCGACCATTTCTTCTATTGCCGCAGTGGGGTAGAGGTGGCCTCGATACGCTGCGACGGCTCCATAAGTGGTTGCACCTCGGTGCGCAGCCACATGGATCAGGGCAACATCTACCGCGATGACTTCTGGGATGTGTGGCAGAACCGTTTCCAAGTTATGCGTGACCGCAGTTGGGCACGTAAAGGTCAGTGTGCCAGCTGCAAGGCGTGGCGCTACTGCGAAGGCAACGGCCTGCACCTCTACAATGACGATGGCGACCTGCTCGTCTGTCACTACCACCACCTTCATTAATAAATCTATATCACCCCTCCATTCACAATTCACAATTCACAATTCACCATTCACTAACCACAATTCACAAATCACCATTCACTAATCCACCCACACACTGATGCTATTCAACACTATAGAGTTCATGCTCTTCTTCCCGCTGGTGACGGCATTGTATTATCTGCTGCCGCACCGCTGGCGCTGGATGATGTTGCTGGCGGCGAGCTGTTTCTTCTATATGTGGTTCATCCCCAAGTATATCCTAATCCTGCTGGTCACTATCGTCATCGACTACGCTGCGGGAATCCTGATAGAGAAAGTACAAAGCGGCACAGCCCCACCGCTTTCCACTCTCCACTCTCCACTCTCCACTCCCCACCCTCCACTCTCCACTCTTATCCTGACCATCAGCATCGTTTCTACCTGTCTGGTGCTGTTTATTTTCAAGTACTTGAACTTCTGTTCCGAGAACTTGGTGGCGTTGGCGCAGCATTTCGGATGGGCGCATCCGTCGCGGGTGTTGAGCATCGCGCTGCCTATCGGCCTGTCGTTCCACACATTCCAGAGCCTTAGCTACGTCATAGAGGTGTACCGCGGCAACCAGCGTGCCGAACGGCATTTCGGCTACTACGCCCTTTATGTAATGTTCTACCCCCAGTTGGTCACCGGCCCCATCGAGCGTCCGCAGAGCCTGCTGCGACAGTTGCATACCGAGCAGCCGTTTCGCTATGAGAATATAGCCAACGGCTTGAGGCTTATACTCTTCGGGCTGTTTCTGAAGATGGTAGTGGCCGATAATCTTGGCACAATGGTCGATGCCGTCTATGCCGCACCGCACGACTATGGCCGTGCCGACATACTGCTGGCCATGGTGCTATATTCATTCCAGATTTACGGTGATTTCTTCGGCTATTCGAGTATTGCCCTCGGCTGTGCCCTGTCCATGGGCATCACGCTGACCGACAACTTCCGCGCGCCGTATCTCAGCACTAGCATCCGCGAGTTCTGGCGGAGGTGGCATATCTCGCTTTCCTCCTGGTTTCGCGACTACCTCTACATTCCGCTTGGCGGCAACCGCGTGCCACTGCCACGCTGGATGCTCAACACAATGATTGTCTTCACGGTATGTGGTCTGTGGCACGGTGCCAACTGGACTTTCATGCTATGGGGTGCTGCCTATGGTGTGTTGCTGATTGCGGAGCGGTTTCTTCGCGGGCGTGACAAGGGTGGCTCGTGGTGGTTTGTTGTGCCGACATTCGTGGTTGTCACGCTGCTGTGGAGCGTGTTCCGTGCACCGTCATTCGAAAGCCTTGTTAATCTGTATAATGCATTGTTCCAGGGTGATGGCACCGGGCATCTGCATGCAGCGCCCTATGTGTGGGTTGCGCTCGCCGCATTCGTCACGCTCGATGTCATTCTCCGCAAAACCCGCTTCGATGTTTGGTGCTCGCGTCTTGCCATGCCGTTGCGCTGGGGCATCTACGCCGTCATGATTTTCTCCATCATCGTTTTCTCCTCTGTCGAGCAATATCCGTTCATCTATTTCCAGTTCTAGGCCATGAAAGACATCAAGACATCGAGACATCAAGACATCGAGACATCAGGACGTCAAGACGTTGGGCATAATGGCTTCAAGCTCTTGAGGTCTATACTCCTGCTGGCCGTCCTGCTGGTGGTGCTGGATATAGTGTACCGTTACACTTTCTATGACCGTGACTTGCGTGAGGGATGCACCCTGATGGAGCGCTCGTTGAAGCCTGTCGGTGAGCAGGCCGACATTGCCTATCTCGGTGAGTCGTCGAACCACACTGTTGCCGAAGATGAGGATGACAAGCGCTTCATTAGCGACATGCTGCAAGACCTTATGCCCAGTCATCGTGTATGCAACATGGACAAGGATGCCTGCCACGCGGGAATATATTACGACATATTGCGCAACATCCCGAAAGACAACCCGGTGAAGGTGGCCGTGGTGACGGTCAACCTCCGCTCGTTCAGTGCCGAATGGCTATACTCCAGCCTTGAGGTGCCGTTGCAGAAGGAGCAGGTCTATATGCGTCGTGCCCCGGCGTTGTACAAGCGTATGCTGCTGGCGTTCAAAGGGTATGCTCATTGGAGCGAGGACGAGCGTGACGCCAAGGTTCGTAAAGCGTTGCGCCATCAGGGGTTCGACCCAGTGGCCGGTGTGCAATACAGCACCGCCGCCGAGTGGGACAAGGCATTGTACGACAGCCTCTCCGCTGCCGGTGCCGACGAGGTGACCATATCGATGTCGACACACTATGTTAAGGCATTCGCCTGTAAGATAGACGATAAGAACCCGCGCATACGTGATCTTGACCGTATTGTAAAGCTGTGCAAACAGCGCGGCTGGATGCCGGTGTTCCTCATCCTGCCCGACAACGAGGAGCAGATGACCGAGTTGGTAGGCCCCGGACTGGTGGAGCTGTTGCGCCGCAACGGCAACTTCATCGACCAGCGCTACAGGTCGCAGGGTGTCACCGTGGTGAACTGTCAGGGCATGGTGTCGGATGCAGATTTCCGCGACCGCGATTTCCCCACCGAGCATTACCGCCAGGCCGGCCGGCAAGCCATAGCCTACGCCCTTTATAATGCCCTGTATTCAACCCCGTGGGAACTCCACAATCCATACACGGAGGAGACTGTGCGGATAAAACACCTGAAATAATAAACACCTAGATATGAAGAAAATACTGATACTAATTGCATTGGCGTTGCCCATGATGCTGACGGCACAGGTCAACACCAAGGAGAGCTGCACCTCGATAATGGTGGGCAAGCAGGCTACCACCGACGGCAGCGTCATCACCTCGCACACCTGCGATGGCCGCTACCGCACATGGATGAGCATAGAGCCGGCGAGGAAGCTTGGCAAGCACGTCTTACCTGTGCGCAAAGGCACCATGCACACCGCCTACCGCGACGATACCACCGGCGTGCGCACCGTGGGCAAAGTACGGCACGACGGCGTCACCTACGCCTACCTTAACACCTCCTATCCCTGCCTCAACGAGAAGCAGCTGGCCATGGGCGAGAGCACCTTCGGCGGCCCCGACACACTGGTTAACCCCGATGCCATGTTCCTCATTGAGGAGCTTGAGCGCATGGCACTTATGACCTGCACCACTGCCCGCGACGCCATACGCCTCATTGGCGACTTGGTGGCTCAATACGGCTATGCCGACGGCGGCGAGTGCATCACCATCGCCGACACCAAGGAGGTCTGGCAGATGGAGATAATAGGCTGCGGTAAGGACCAGATTGGCGGTGTGTGGGTGGCGCAGCGTGTGCCCGACGACCATGTGGCTGTCAGCTGCAACATCCCGCGCATCGGTCGCCTCCAGCGCGACAATCCCGAGTACTTTATGTGCTCCGACAATGTCGAGGAGGTGGCTCGCCGCTACAATCTTTGGGACGGCGAGGGCGAGTTCGTCTTCTGGCGCGCCTACAACACCTCGTGGGCCAAAGGCCGCAACTTCCGCGAGCGTGAGTTCTTTATCTTCATTGCCTTGGCACCATCGCGCCACTTCACCTACGACATGGACGAACTGCCCTTCAGCATCAAGCCCGACGAGAAGGTCGATGTGCGTCAGGTGATGGAGTTGCTGCGCTCCACCTACGAGGGCACCGATATGGACATGACGCGCAACCTGCGCATTGTCAACAAGCAGGGTGATACCGTTGTCAGCCCTGTGGCTAATCCCTGGCTCGGCTCGGCAATGCAGCAGACGCTCAACCTGCTGGCTCCCGGCACTATCGACTTCAAGCGCACCGTCAGCGTGGCTTGGTGCAGCTACTCGTTTGTGGCCCAGTTGCGCGACTGGCTGCCCGATGCGGTGGGCGGTGTCTGCTGGATGGCTGTCGACAATCCTGGCCAGAGTCCCCGCATACCCATCTTCTGCGGCACCACCGAGCTGCCCGAGGCTTTCGGCATGTGCGGACAGAAGGGCTACAACCCCGACGCCTGGCTGTGGCAGTTCCGCAAGGCCAACAAGCTGGCCACCGTGCAGTGGCAGCGCACGAAAAAGCAGCACATGAACGAGGTGCTGCGCCTCGAGGCCGAAGCCTTCGACGGCATGGCGAACCTTGAGCGTAAGGTGAGTTATAGTAAGAAAGTCCAGCAGGCCGCCAAGTACCTCAACGGCTATACGCAACGCATCTACGGCAACGCTGCCGGACAGTGGCGCCGCCTTGAGGCCGACTACTGGCAGATGTTTGGCATGGGCTTCTGAAGCGAGACATACGGATACAAAAAAGGGATGCCCGACAATGGCGTCCCTTTTTTTTTGTGACCCTGCTGCGACTCGAACGCAGGACCTAGAGTTTAGAAGACTCTCGCTCTATCCAGCTGAGCTACAGGGCCAAGGTGGTCGGGGCACCCAGATTCGAACTGGGGATCTCCTGCTCCCAAAGCAGGCGCGATAACCGGGCTTCGCTATGCCCCGTGGTTTGTTATTAAAAAAGACGCCTTCAGGGCGTCTTTTTGGCGGAGAAGGGGGGATTCGAACCCCCGGTACCCTAATCGAGTACGACAGTTTAGCAAACTGTTGGTTTCAGCCACTCACCCACCTCTCCGTGTTCTGGTATTTAGCTTCTTTGAACCACTTTTTACCTCTCTCAAAAGCGGTGCAAAAGTACGAACATTTTTCAAACTGACCAAACTTTTTTTTGATTGTAACCGTTGTGTAAAATATTCCTATTGACAATCAGTAGTTTGTGCATGAACTTTTTTATTCTTTTTCCCCGTTTCCATCCATCTCCCCTCCCTCAATCTCATCTTTTTATGCCCCAATTACAGAAAATTCATACAAAAACCACAACAGCAAAGCCACCAAACACATAAAAAAACTCCAAGGAAAACTGTGTGCCGTAAGCACTCCATCCTATAGAATGTATTTGTTCATTTCGATGCTCATTATGATAACAACACAATAAAAAATCAACCTGCTCGTTAATTAATAAAAGCATATTTTGATGTTGTCACCAAAGGAAATACGTCTGATTATTGAACAGGGAGAAGGCTCGCATGCCGAGTTCAAGGCCAGTGTTCCCTCGAAGGTTCGTGAGTTGTCGGAAGAAGTTTGCGGGTTTGCCAATGCGGACGGCGGATTAGTGATTATTGGTGTTGACGACAATAATACCATTGTTGGGGCTTCCATAGATAATTACAAGCGTTCCGCAATTTCGGGGTCATTAAACGAAATATCCCCTACGGTTGAATATGATTTCTATTCTGTTGATATTAACGACAAGACGGTATGGATAATCGATGTTCCTGCCGGTCGTGACCGGCCATATTTATGCGGAGGAAATATATTTATGCGCAAGGGACCAAATACACAAAAACTGCGAACAAGGGATGAGATGCTCGTCTTTTTTCGGGAATGCAACAGCATTTATTATGACCACATACTCTCTGACAAAATTGACCTCATCCAAGATACTGACGAGGACACATTAAAGGAGTTTTCCCGTCGTGCAAAGATTTCACCGGACATTGACCGAAGGCAATTATTCGAAGGATTGGATTGTGTCGACCCTGTATCGGGTAAAGCCCGCAATGGAGCATTGTTGTTTTTTTCAAAGCATCCGGAAAAGAAGTTTCCTCACGCTGTTGTGCGATGTATACGTCTGAAAGGCAAAGAGAAAGTGTTTATCCTTGACGACAAAACCTATTCGGGCAATCTGTTTGAACAATACACAAAAACCATCGAATGGATACAGTCAAAGCTGGAGCTGCGTATTATTGTAGAAGGCGATGGTGCTCATCGTGAGGAATTGGAAATTCCCATTGATGTGTTCCGTGAAGCTGTTGTCAATGCATTAGGACACAGAGACTACTACGAAGAAGGTGCAACAACGATGGTCGAAGTGTACGATGACCGCATCGAAATCAGCAATCCGGGAGGCCTGCTGCCTGAAGTGGCAAATAATTTTGGGCATCGCAGTGTTCAACGGAATCCTTTAATATTCTCATTGTTCACTCGAATGCAACTGGTTGAGAAAATTGGTTCTGGTATTCCTCGCATGGCTCAGTTGATGAAATCCGTCTCACTCCCCGAGCCGAGATATTCGACATCAGGTATGTTCGTTATATCAATTTCACGCCCCGTACTATCTGATGATACTGTAAATGATACTGTAAATGATACTGTAAATGATACTGTAAATGATACCGATAACATAACGTCCCGACTCAATGATAGGCAGCGAAAGTTATTGAAAATACTGAAAGATTCGCCTCATGCAACTGCATCGTTTATGTCCAAGGAATTAAATGTATCGATAGCAACAATAAAGCGAGACATGAATAAGTTGTCAGAACTAGGGGACATCAAGCGTGAGGGTTCTGATAAATCCGGTAAGTGGGTTGTCATCGCGAAGCCTTGACTTCAAACCGATATCATCGATATTATCGTATTGTAATTGTCTCTTCTGTAGGAGACCATCAACCAGGCAAGCCCTCGCATTGTTGCGGGGGCTTGCCTGGTTCATAGTGTGTGTGGTGTGTGCGGAGGGTTACTTCTTCTTGGCCTGGTTGGCGACGCTCTGCATCTTCGCGGCGATAACCTCGGGGTCTCCGAGAAATTTGTCCTCGATGAGGTTCATGTGGTCGTCGAAGGTGAAGACATAGGGCACCGCGGTGGGCAGGTTGAACTTGATAATCTCTTCGTTAGACATTCCTTTCAGCTCTTTGACGATGCCACGCAGCGAGTTGCCGTGAGCCACCACCAAGAGGGTGTTTCGGTTCTCGAATGCCTTGAGTATGGTGCCGCGGTAGTAGGGCATCAGGCGTTCGATGGTGTCCTTCAGGCTCTCGGTCAGAGGAATCATGTTGTCGGGGATTTCATTGTAGCGCGGGTCCATGCGGGGGCTGCGTTCCTCGTGCAGGTCGAGTGCGGGCGGCTGCACGTCGAACGAGCGACGCCACAGCAGAACCTGCTCGTCGCCGTACTTGGCGGCGGTGTCGGCCTTGTTCAGGCCCTGGATGGCACCGTAGCTCTTCTCGTTGAGCCGCCAGCTCTTCTGCACCGGCAGCCAGTCCATGTCCATGGCGTCGAGAATCTGGTTCAGGGTCTTCACGGCACGTTTCAGGTACGACGTGAAGCACAGCTCGGGACGGTAGCCCTCGGCGGCCAGCAGCTTGCCAGCCTCCCAGGCCTCCTTGACACCGGCCTCGGTGAGGTCGACGTCGGTCCATCCGGTAAAAAGATTAAGTTTATTCCACGCACTCTCGCCGTGGCGCACTAATATCAATGTTTTCATGTTGTTAATCTGTTGATCTTTCAATTTTCAATTTCAATTTTCAATTTTCAATTCTTCCTCTCTCCCCACGGGAACGGGCCCTGCGGGAACTTCTTCTTCCGTGCCAGCCAGGCTATTACGAGGCCGCCGACGATGAACGGCAGGCTAAGCCACTGACCCATGAGCAGCGGACTGCCGTCCACAACGCCATTGGTCTTCACAAATTCGATCAGGAACCTTGCGCCGAACAGCGCCACCAGCCACCAGCCGAAGATGGTGCCCGTCGGGAACTGGCCGTTCTTGCGGCGGTAGAACCACAGCGACACGGCAAAGATAAGCAGGTAGGATATAGCCTCGTAGAGGCCGGTGGGGTGCTTGGGCACAGTCTCGCCTCTGGCCTCGAAGATGAAGCCCCAGGGCAGTGTCGTGGCGGTGCCGTATATCTCGCTGTTGAACATGTTGCCCATTCGCACAAATGCCCCGCCAAGGGCCACGACAATGACCAGCCTGTCGAGGAACCACCATGCGTTGAGCTTGTACTTGCGCCAGTAGAGCCACATGGCAATCAGTATGCCCACTGCGGCACCGTGGCTGGCAAGCCCTTGATAGCCAACAAACTTGCCCCCTTCGAACGGCCAGAATATCTCCGTCCAGTGCTCTGCGTTGAAATAGGTGTCGAAGTCATAGAACAGACAGTGTCCCAGACGGGCACCCACCAGCACGGCGAGGAAAATGTATAGCACCAGACTGTCGAGGTACTGTGAGTCGACCTTTTCGCGTTTGAACATTCGGGCAATAATCCAGTAGCCCAGCACAAACGCCAGCAGGAACATCATCGAGTACCACCGCAGGTCTATCTCCTTGATAAGGAAGCAAATCACGGCAAAGGCAAGCGGGACGAGGAGCATGTATAGATAGTCCGACGTGCTCTTGTCCTTTTTCTGCTTCTTGTCCTTGCCATTTCTTTGGTTGCGCAGTGCCAGATAGGCTATGTACACCATGGCCAGGATGCATAAAACACCCACAATGCGCAATGCGGTGGTTCCGACGTGGACCATCACCGGGTCTACATTCCAATGTATAGCGTTGAGCAGCATTTACTTGGCATAGTTAATTGCGCGGGTCTCGCGGATTACGGTGACCTTGATCTGGCCCGGGTAGGTCATCTCGCTCTGAATCTGGCGCGACAGGTCGTAGCTGAGTTTGTTGGCCTCAACGTCGCTCACCTTCTCGGCGCCGACGATTACGCGCAGCTCGCGGCCGGCCTGTATGGCGTAGGTCTTCACGACGCCGGGGTAGCCCATGGCCATGTCTTCCAGCTTCTTGAGGCGGTTGATGTAGGCCTCGACAACCTCGCGGCGGGCACCGGGACGGGCACCGCTGATGGCGTCGGCCACCTGGATGATGGGCGAGATAAGGTTGGTCATCTCCACCTCGTCGTGGTGCGCGCCGATGGCGTTGCAGATATCGGGGTGCTCCTTGTACTTCTCGGCCAGCTTCATGCCGAAGATTGCGTGCGGTATC